>Ga0081479_110504_pt1 | contig 42071 bp, 44 predicted proteins | sample MamHotmetagenome_FD_70984 | JGI IMG/M metagenome (GOLD analysis project Ga0081479, IMG submission 70984) | Hot spring cone microbial streamer communities from Mammoth Hot Spring (Liberty Cap Streamers), Yellowstone National Park, USA - T=72 v2... | ecosystem: Environmental > Aquatic > Thermal...
TTAAGCTCCTCTTATGTTAGTAAACTCTAATACGTTATCCGTAAGAATTGATTGAATCCTACAATCAAAAAATTTGTATAATTCCTTCAAGAAAGAGAGGTTATTCGCTAAAGTTTTTCTCCTATATAGTTTAGCATAGGCAATTCTTGTTCCGATCTACTCTCTTGGAAAACTCTTCCCTGTCCTTTAAGGTTCCCTACATACTTTATGTCTATATGTACCATCTCAAATGGCTTCTTCTACCTACCTAACTGTTTCCTTTTCTTCTTTAAATCTTGGTAGTTTGTTTAAGTTTCTCCTTCTCAAAACATTGTATACCCCATGAGGTGAAATAGCAACACTGCTTCTCACTTAACTCATAGGCAATTCTCAATGGACAAAAAGGAGCATCAAGCCTCATTTTAACTATGAGATCCTCAACAGAAGAAGATGTTCTTCTCCCATTCTTCTTTGTTCCTGCTCTTTTGTTTATTAATCCTTCTTTTCCATAAAATCTGTATCTTTCTCTGTATCTTTTTAACCACTTAAAAAATGTCTTCCTTGATACACCAAACAACTCTCTTTTCATAACTTGTTTTCCCTTTCTATAAATACATCTTTATCATTTTTAGCCTTACCTTAATCAGGCTATCTGTGGCATAAAGCTTCCGGGTGATTCCTCCTTCCTAAATTTATTTTAAGGTATTATACCTTAATAAGAAGAGTCACCCAATTATGGGATTAGAACAAAATTGTATTACAAAAATTAAAATCTTTAAACTTTTCTTATTTCCCGATGAGGCTTGGGAGAGTAAACATGGGAAGATACATTGCAACAGCTATAAAACCCACAATAACGCCAAGAATCACAATCAAAGCAGGCTCTATTCTTGATGCAAGATTCTTTAGAGTAAAGTCAAGCGACCTGTCCCACAAATCGGAAAGACGCTCCAAAGATGTGTCAAGCAAACCTGACCTCTCACCAACTGTAACCATCTGAACCATCACTTTGGGGAAAAAGCTTCGATGTGAAAGAGCCTCTGAAAAACTCTGCCCGGATTGAATATCATGCGCAACACCTTCAATTTCCTTTATTATGTATGCGTTTGTTGCAACCGATGATGCAATTAAAAGCCCATCAAGAATGTTGTACCCATTGCCGCTAATGAGTGCAAGCGACCTAACGAATCTTGAAAGGCTTCCAAACTTAGCAATACGACCAAAAAGTGGCACCTTTAACTTCATATAGTCAATAGTAAGACGCCCTTTCGGAGTTGCATAAGTAATCCTGTAAATTAAGTATGCGATAACAACTATTGCAACAAGGACAAACCACTTGAATCTAATGAAGTTACTTATAGAAAGAAGGATTCTTGTAGGAGTAGGCAAATTTGCACCAGCCGATACAAACATAACGGTAAATCTCGGCAAAACTACTGAAAGCATAAAAATCACAACACCAGTTATAACAAAAACAACAAACTCTGGATAGGCAAAGGCACTTGTAATTTTCCTTCTTATCTCTAAATCTCTCTCAAGATATTGGTAAATGCCATGGAGGACTTTATCAAGACGGCCTGTTGCTTCACCCACAGAAAGAAGGCTTGTGTAAACTGATGAAAAGACATCAGGAAATTTCTTAAAGGCGCTACTTATAGAATTTCCTGCCTCAATACTTTCTTTAATATCAAGAATAATTTTTCTGAGGTATGGATTTTCTTCCTGGTCGTATAATCCCTGAAGTGCATCAACTATTGTTAAACCAGAACTAATAAGTGTTGCAAGTTCACTTGTAAAAAGGATAAGTTCTTCATCTTTAACTTTTGATAGCCCGAGGTTAAGATTAATACCAATTTTAGGCTTTTTGTATTCAGTTATTTCAAGGGGGTACAGTCCTTTGCTCTCTAAAATCCTGTGAACCTCATTTTTGCTTGGTGCAGAAATTATGCCTTTTACAGTTTTTCCCTTTTTATCAACTGCAACATATCTATATTCGCTCATAGACCTGCAACTCTTTCAACCTCTTTAAGTGTGGTAATGCCTGCTTCAACTTTAATAAGACCTGCCTTCTTCATTGTAATCATTCCTGACTTAATGCTTTCTTCTTTAATCCTGTCGTATGGAGTAGACTTTTCAATAAGACCTCTTATTGTCTCATTTACTTCAAGCACTTCAAATATGCCAGTTCTTCCCTTATAGCCCGAATTATTACAGATAGAGCATCCGCTTCCAATATACAACTCTTTAACTTCGTGCCCAAGTTCATGGACAAAGACTTCTTTCTCAACTTCACTTGCAGTGTATTTCCTCTTGCAGTTAGGACATATTACCCTCACAAGCCTTTGCGCAATAATACCAACAAGGGATGATGCAAGCAAATATGGTTCAACTCCCAGGTTCAAAAGCCTGATGGGGGTTGATGCTGCGTCATTTGTGTGGATCGATGCAAAAACAAGGTGTCCTGTAAGTGATGCCTCAACTGCAATCTTTGCAGTTTCAAGGTCTCTTATTTCTCCAACCATAATAATATCAGGGTCAAGCCTCAAGATTGAACGCAAGCCTGAAGCAAATGTGATGCCTGCTTCTTCGTTAATCTGGGCTTGCACGATGCCTTCGATGTTATATTCGACAGGGTCTTCAAGCGTTATGATTTCCTTTTCACCGGTATTAAGCGTTGATATTGCAGAATAAAGCGTTGTTGTCTTTCCAGAACCCGTTGGACCTGTTACAAGAATAATACCATATGGACGCCTTATAAGACGAAGGAATATATCAAACTGCTCAGGAAGCATCCCAAGTCTTTCAAGTGGCATAAGGAGTTTTTGTTTACTTAAGATTCTCAGGTTCAATTTTTCTCCAAACGAAGTCCCCATCGATGAGACTCTGAAATCATAGAAATCGTTTCCATGCTTTGCAGAGAAGTGACCATCCTGAGGACGCCTTCTCTCTGCGATATCCATATTAGAATTAACCTTTATAAGGGAGATAATTGAGTCTGCAATATCCTTTGGAAGCGTAAGCACATCATACATAACACCATCAATTCTGTATCTAACTTTTGTATAGAATTGCTGTGGATCAAAATGAATATCAGAAGCATTCTGGTTTATCGCATCAGAAATAATCGAGTTTGCAAGGGTTACTGTTGCAGGCTCAACACCTGTTGGCGTCTCCGAGATAACTCTTACTGTTGTTTGTTCTGATGGTTTGTTTGCCGGGACTGCCTTTCCAACCTTGCTTTCAATCGAGTAAATCTTGTTAGCAGCTCTTTCAAATTCCGCATCGCTTATTATGTTAGGCTTAACCTTAAGCCCTGTAAGGAGTTTCACATTTTCAAGGACTTCCGGGTTTATGGGAGGGACAATTGCAACTTCAAGCGTATCGTTATATCTTTTTATAGGTAATACCCTATTTATTCTTACAAAACTTTCTGGAAGTATCGTAGAAAGGGTCGGGTCATCAGGAATATCCTCAAGAGAAACCGATGGGATATTGGTTTGCTCTTCAAATATCCTTGAAAGTTCCTGAGGTGTAATAAGCCCTCTATTAATAAGTATTTGCCCTAATTTTTCGCCTGTTTTTTTCTGCTCTTCAAGAGCACTCTGTAACTGTTCTTCTGTGATCTTCCCTAACTTTACAAGGATTTCACCTAACTTAGGTTGATAGTTCAATGGCTCACCTTCCCTTCGTAAACCCAACGCTCCTTCGAGTCTGTGAAAATATAGAATACAACATCAAGAGCACAATCTCTTCCGTTAAATGTTAGATTAACTTCCTTAATATGAGATGTGTAATTTTCAAGATAATTAAGGAACTTGATTGCAGAGTCGTAGTTTGCCTCAAATCCAAAATTTACAGGAAGGGTCTTTAATGGTGGATTTCCATCGATAACAGTCGATAATGTTCCAAAACTTATGTGGTTTACCGTTACGCCTTCGTTTAGCCCTGCATCATATAAGTTTTTGAAAAAGAAAAGAAGCAAGTCGTCATTAAAGAACTTTGAACCTGCGCTTTCAAGTTCGCTTTTTCTTTTCTCAATTTCACTTTTAAGGCTCTCCGCAGTCTTTGATGTCTCTATGAGGTTTTGAAGTTCGGCAGTTTTTGTTGCAAGTTCTTTTGATTTATAGGTAAGTAAAAATGCGTTATAGCCGATAAAGGCAAGGACAAGAACAATTTCAACTGTTGCAACAATAATAAATATCTTTACCTTATTTTGTTTTTTCATTTCCCCTTCCTCATATTTGCTTGCATTTCAAAAGTAAATTCGTTTGTGTCTCTGTCAACACTAAGGACAGTTGCATTATATATGTAAGTTGCTTTTGATAAGTTCTCTTCAAAGTTAAAAACATTTCTCATCGTGTTAGAATTTCCTCTTAAACTTATAGACGAATCATCTTTCAGCGCAATGTCACTTATGGAAACGCCACCTGGAGAAAGGGATTTAAATTCCTTAAGGACAACCGAATACGGAGGGTTTACATTTATTGAACTTTCAACCTCTTTTATTTTGCTTAAAAGCCCTTTGAGGTTCTGAAGGTCCTGCCCGAGTTTTGTTGCATCTTCTGCTGGCTTTGAGATCTCGCTTATTGACTTTAAAACGCTTGAAAGTTGGGCATTTGTAGAGTTTATAGAATTCCTCAAGAACGGATACACAAGAATTGCCCCACCATTTATTACCACAAGCACAAGCACTGTTGTCAAAACTTTAAGCCTTTCCGAAACTTTCTCCCTTAAGAAGTGCTCGGTTATTGAAAGATAATTTACCTCGCCTTTCTTGAGTTTAGAAAGAAGTGCAAGTCCAATAGGGACAGCGTATTCATTGCCACCAGTTTTTTGAATCTTTAAGAAGATGCTCTCATCACTAAAACCGACACTTTCAGGAATCGTAAGAAGTAACGCCGGGCTTGGAATTCTCTGTGACAGGAACGAAAGAATATCAAATGAATTAGGGTTATTTACAGAAACAAAGACTTCTTTAACGGGAATGTTGAGATTTCTTGAAACATAGGAGAGTGTCGAAACGATATTTCCAACCCAGGTGCCTTTAAGGGAAAGGTCGCCTTTTTCAAAGCAATCGTACCCGAGGTCTTGCGTATAATTAAATACAATTCTCTTTCCCTTAGAAACTGTAAGTGTGGTAGATTCTTTATCGACATTAAGGACTGCATAGATGCCATTTTCAGCATAGAGAGTGCTAACAAACTCAACAAGTGCAAGTTGGGGGATTGTAATGGTGTCTGCCTTCATATGGGAGGCTTTCAAAAAATGCAATACAGATACAAGCGTTGGTTCCTTTATTCCCGCCCAGATTATGTCAATCTCATCCCCTCTATCCTCAAGGACACTAAAGCCAAGAGAGACATTCTCTTTTTCAAAAATCGCGTAGTCTCTTATCTCAGTTTGTATTAACTTCACAATTTTGCTTTCGGGAATCTTTGGAACGGTTTTTATGCGTGTAAGTACTTTGCTTGAAGGAAGTGCTACAATACACTTATTATATCTCGATTTTGCTACAAACTCCCTCAATGCTTTTATAACATTTACATCTTTTAAGGCATTTTCAAAATTTTCATATTCGATTTCAAAAAGGGAAGAGATGCTTATGCCCTCATCACTCTCCTCAACTAAGGCACACCTCAACGAACTTTCATTTAAAGAAACCCCTAAAACATAATCTTTCATCTTTCTACCTCATCGAGAATAGTTTAGTAAATATATAGTTTTTTGCAAAGTAAAGTTAGATTTCGTTGTAAGAGAAATCGTAACAGTATAAGGTGCACTTGTAGAGAGAGAAGCATTAAAATCAATTATAATACCATTCTCTAAACCAGTTGGAAATGTTGAAAGTGGAGGATTTGCGCTTGTCCCGATGCCCCTTTGAAAAATCTTATTAGTATTATCCAATTTATACACGCAATAGAGGGTCGACTTCTTTGCGCCATTTGTATCTGCATCTGTATAATGAAACGAAAGCGTGTAGTTTGAGAAAGTAATATTTGGAGGATCCCCGTTTTTCCAATCTGCACGCCTTATCCTCTGTTCAATATCCTGCATAATGACATTTGCAAAGTACTGTTCCTTTACATAATTACTTTCAAAAAGGTTCCCCTGGACATAATTTATAATCAAGGTCGACAGAGGAATTGCTAAAATAAGTATAAGGAGAATTACGATAGACATTTCAACAAGGGTAAAACCTTTCCTACAGCCCGATATCCTTACCATCGGTAGTTCTCCTTACAAAGTTTGCATCAATTTTAATGAGTTCTGTTGTTGATGAACCTTTATAGATATAAATAGTTGCTCGCCTTATGTAATAGTTACCGCTTGATGAAGAGGAAGTGAAGACAATCTTATACGAAAATTGGCCGTAAGATGAGGGGAATGTGCCTGTTTGTGGGGAACTTAATCCTGATAATTGAGAGTAGGTATAGGTCTTTAGTTCCTCTATCTTCTGAGAGGCAAGAAGGGTTGCAATCTCCATATCAGATGTTGTTGCACTACCTTTGCCAAGGTTGTTCATTACATTAATGCTCCAAAGGACGACAAGGGAGATTAAAGCAATTGATATTGCCATCTCAATTAGCGTAAGCCCTCTCCGTTTCATTAGTATTCCTTGCACTACCTTTGCCAAGGTTGTTCATTACATTAATGCTCCAAAGGACGACAAGGGAGATTAAAGCAATTGATATTGCCATCTCAATTAGCGTAAGCCCTCTCCGTTTCATTAGTATTCCTCCCTGTATGAACCTGGAAGATATATAAAACCTGAAGAAGACCCAAAATGAGGAGGCGGATTATTGTAGTAATCTTTAGTATAATTAAAAGTAGTTTCGTTGTAATCCCAATCTGTTGTCAAACTCTTAGCAAACAAAGTGCCATTTATTTTAAGGTAGCCCCAAGCGTAACCATAAGAAAATAAAGCATCAGAATTTGAGTAGATAAAACCTTGTACTGTAAATGTTTTTTTATTTTTACTATTAGTTAAGTCAAACACAATCTCAGAGCTTGTTGTGTCACTTGCATTATGTAACAAAAGTGGATATTCAATATTCCCACTATAAATAATGGGCTCCCATGTTATTGAGTTATCTCTATAAATTATATTTACTTTTGGAAAATTCGTAATAACTGAAAGGCTGTAAATCGTATTAGTTGGGTCATCACCGACAAAGTTAACAGTTAATGTAGCGGTTGGAGAATTCCCTTTATAATTTTCGTATACTACTTTTCCATTATACACGGACGGGGTAAGAGTAGTGTCGGTAAAGTTATCAATCTCAACAAAAACACCAGAAGGATAATTTGCAGAATTCGTATACCATGCCCAATCAGGGCTAGGAACAGTCGCAGAAGACGTATTATATGTGTATGAAGAACCATAGGTATTATTAATCATTGCAATTGTAGGATAAAGGAACTGTATCCACCAGGGAGTTTTTGTATACCCTCCCGTTTGGGTAAACAAACAATATTTAAAGGCTTCAGATTTACCACCGGTAATAGAGGCATATATAGTCCTTTTAAACGAGCCTGCAGTCCCTACTCCTTTTATATAGGCAGTCCCACCAAATGTGTCACCTATATAATATGTTGCAGTATAGGAATATCCGCTTGGAGTAGTCCCACTTATAGATTGTCCGTTTATGTATGTAGTCCCTGTATTCAAATTGTAAATCATCTCGTTAATGCCATATTGAGCAGCATAAAGGGCGATTTCTCTTTGGGCAATTTCTGTTGATTCTGTTGCGTGTGTCTTAAGCCAAATAGATGTAGCATATAGAAGCCCGCTTAGGATTAGCGCTATAATTATCGTTGTAATTATAAGTATATAACCCTTCTTTCTCATAATTCCCCTTTTAGTAATTATATCAAAAAAACAAAAAATTTCATATTTTAAACAAATTTCAAGATACAATATAATATTGTGGTATGAACTTAATAGTTGGGCTTGGAAATATTGGAAAAGAGTACGAAGGAACCCGCCATAATGTGGGCTTTATGGTTATTGATGAACTTGCAAAAGTATGGGGCTTAAAGGTAAATATTGCAAAATTTAACGCACTTATTGGCAGGGGAATAGCAAAAATAGATGGTAGAGAGTTCAATGTCATTTTAGCAAAGCCACTCACATATATGAACCTCTCGGGCAGGGCTGTTAAGCAACTTATGGATGGCTTCCTCATACCACCTTCAAATACAATTGTTATACACGACGACCTTGACCTTCCATTGGGGACAATCCGTATAAAAATTGGCGGGTCTGATGCAGGACATAAAGGCGTTCGCTCTATAAAGGAAGTTGTAGAGGACCCTGTTATAAGAGTGCGTATTGGTATTGGGCGCCCTGAAAGAAAAGAGGATGTTGTTTCTTTTGTCCTCGAGGAATTTACATTTGACGAAAAGCCTGTAATTAAGGAAGCAATTAAAAACTCAGTAAAGGCAATCGAAACGATCATAAAAGATGGTGTGCCTGAAGCCCAAAGGCAATTTAACAGATGAGATTAAAAAATATTCTTTCACAGGGAGAGTTACAATACATTCTCTTCATTAAAAACGAGCCTGTTGTCCGCATAAGAAACACATTTCCCGAAGTGCTTGAGGCTGTTTTAAACGAGGTTCCCTCTCCAAAAATCGTCGTATGCAAGGATGCAGAGTCGCTTAAAAAACTTGCAAAAACCCTTAAAGACGCACTTGTAATAGACGACTTTTCCAATTATCCTTTCGAAGTAAATTACACACCAATTGAAGTAGCACTTTCAAAAAAGAAATTACACACTCAAAACAATAACCTTATCCTCACCACAATAAACGGGCTTTTTGATTATGTTCCATCGTTAGAAACCGCAAAAACGCTTACCCTTGAGAAAGAGAACACAATAAAAAGAGAGTATCTTTTACAAACGCTTGCAGATTTTGGATTTAAAAGGGTTGAGGAAATTGAGACAAAAGGCGAATTTTCTCTCAAGGGAAGCGTAATCGATATATACGCATTTGATTATGAAAAGCCCGTAAGAATCCATCTTGATTTTGACAAAATTGAAAAAATTTCGTTTCTGAATGAAAACCTCCTCACCGAAGAGGTAGTTACAAGAATCGAAATCTCAAGCCTTGTAATTTTCACAAAAGAAGAGTTAAATACAATCGAAAAAGAAATCGGAAAGATAAAAGATGAATTAATATTGGAAGTTCTTGAGAAGGACTTTACCGAACTAAAGAAAACAGGGAACTTTGGAATAAATTTCTTCTCCCAGTTCCTGAAAAATGGAAATTTTCTTCCACAAAGGACACTTCTTGATTTTATAACAAACAAAACTCTTGTCCTCTACGATATTAATATCGATAAATACTTTGAAGAGTTTGAGGAGTTTGCAAACGGCGAAAAAGAAACCTACGGCGCATTTATAAACTTCAATACTGTAAAAGATGGTTTCTTTAGCATAAGCCCTCAAAAACTTGTAGAATTCGGAAACTTCCTTGAAAGCGCAATTGACTTCAAGGTAAAAGAAGTTCAAGAAAGTTTTCTTATGTTCGGCAATTTAAAGGATATACTCCTCAAAGAAAAAGAGACCCGTCCAGTCCTCATAAAAACAGAAAATATAGAAAGGGTAAAGGAAATCCTTTCTGCATACGAAATCCCTTTTGAATACGGCTTGAAAGATGAAAAAGGCATATTTGTTGAGGAAGGTTTTTACGAAAAGGGACTCGATGCTGATAAAATCCTTGTCCTTACCGATAGAGAACTCTTTTACCATATTGAAGGAAAGAAACCGAAAAAGATAATCTCATCAAAAGAAATAGTTTCCCTTGAAGAGTTAAAAGATGGTGACCTTGTCGTCCACAGGGACTTTGGCATAGGTATCTTTAGGGGGCTTGTAAAACTTGGCGATACGCCTAAGGAATTCCTTCTTATCGAGTATAGAGATGGTGAAAAACTATATGTCCCTCTTGAACGCATTGGTTTTGTTGAAAAATACATTGGAGACAGGCGCATTGTAACACTGAATACGCTAAGGGGAAACGAGTGGTCAAGGACAAAGGAAAGAGCAAAGGAATCCGCAAGGGAACTTGCAAAAAAACTCCTTCTCATACAGGCAAAAAGAAAACTTTATAAGCGCCCTCCCTTTAAGCCACACCCACAGGAAGAGCGCATTCTTGACCTCTCATTCCCATATGAACTTACAGAAGACCAGGCAAGGACAATAGAGGAAGTATACCAGGATTTAGAAAGCGACGAACCAATGGACAGGCTCATCGTGGGAGATGTTGGCTACGGGAAAACAGAGATTGCAATAAGGGCTGCCTTTAGAGTCGTGCTTAACCATAAAAAAGTAATGGTGCTTGCGCCTACAACCATTCTTGCAATGCAACACGAACGCACATTTAAAGAACGCCTTCACCTTTTCCCAATAAGAATCGAAATGCTTTCACGCCTTGCCGATAAAAAGAAGGAAAAAGAAATCTTAAAGGACTTAAAAGAAGGTAAAATTGATATTATAATTGGCACTCATAGATTGCTTTCAAAGGATGTCGAAGTTAAAGACCTTGGGCTTCTTATTATTGATGAGGAGCAGAAATTTGGCGTTAGGCACAAGGAGATACTTAAGGAACTGAGGGCAAAGGTCGATGTGCTTACCCTTTCTGCAACCCCGATCCCACGAACACTATACACTTCTCTTATAAAACTACGACCCGTTTCGCTTGTCCTGACTGCACCTCCAGGTAGAATTCCTGTTAAGACTTTCTCAATGCCTTTTAATATCGATGTTATGAAAAATGCAATCCTTTTTGAGTTAAAAAGGCACGGGCAGGTGTTTGTGGTCTACAACAACATTGAAAAAATCTATGGCTTTGCAGAACTCATAAAAAATCTTACAGGGGCAAGAGTTGGCGTTGCACACGGCAAAATGGACAAAGAGGTAATTGAGGATGTAATGGTCGATTTCTACGAAGGGCAGATTGATGTCCTTGTTGCAACAACGATTATCGAAAATGGGCTTGATATACCGACAGTAAATACACTTATTGTTGTTGAGGCAGAACACTTTGGACTTTCACAGATGTACCAGTTGAGGGGGCGAATCGGTAGGTCTTCAATACAGGCATATGCATATTTCTTCTACACAGAGAAGAGCCTCACGGCGATTGCAGAGGAAAGGTTAGAGGCAATTCGGGAGTTTTCAGATGAAGGAGCAGGACTTAAAATTGCAATGAAAGACCTCGAGATAAGAGGCGCAGGAAACATCCTTGGAAAAGAACAGCACGGACACATAATTTCAGTTGGCTATAATATGTACCTTTCGCTTCTCGACCAGGCAGTAAAAGAGTTACAGGGCATTACCGTAAACGAAGTAAAGGAAGTCTCTGTGAGGCTCAATGAAAGTTACTACATAAAGGAATCCTACATACCGCTTAACGCAGAGCGCATAAACTACTACAGGCGGATTACTCAGGCAGAGTCAATTGAGGACTTACGAAAAATCGAAACCGAACTGTGGGACAAGTTTGGCTACCCACCAATTGAGGTAAGAAATCTTTTAACTGTTGGGGAAATAATGCTTTTTGCAAGGCAGATCCAGGCAAAAGAGATATACCAAGAAGGGAAGCGCGTCTTTATCATTATCGAAAGGACAAGCAAGATCACAGTTGACGACCTTATGCGCCTCTCAAAGGTTGCAAAGAATGTGCAGTTTGGAGAAGATTACATTTCATTTGAGGTTTCCTTCCCTTTACAGGACACACTAAAAGTGCTACACTTATTAAGTGGCTATGAAAAAGTTAAATAATTTTGTATTTGATACTACAATTGAAGAAAATGCAAGGTGCTTCGTAGTTATAGGAGAGAAAGTACCTTCCGAACTTACTGGAAAACTTGTTTTCAAATTTGGAAGCTATGACCTAATGGATATTATGCTTACGCTTTCTTATCTTGGAAAAGTAAAACTGCCTACGCAAATAATAGTCGAAAATGAAACCCAATTTTACAAAATTTTAGGCTACCTCAATATTTTTAAAGGGCATGAAGTCCCAAAAGAAATTCTTGATAATGTCCCCGAAAGCGAATTTAATAAATTTAGAGAAATTGTCCCATACTTACGAATCACAAAAGATATCGAAGCCTTTTACGAAACTTATCTTATGATTAAGACATTAAGAAAACTCTGCCCCTGGGACAGAAAGCAAACCCACGAAAGCCTCATTCCAGAACTTGTAGAAGAGCCACTCGAGTGTATTGAAGAAATTAAAAAGGAAAATCCAAAAGGTATTGAGGAAGAATTAGGCGATGTGCTCTTGCAGATTTTGTTGCATGCAGAAATAGGAAACGAATCAAACGAATTTACCCTTAAAACAATCTCAGAAGGGCTTTTTAACAAGATGTACGAAAGACACCCTCATGTCTTTAAGGACACCCGTGCAAAAACAGCCAATGAAGTTCTAAATGACTGGGAAAAGAATAAAAAGAAAAAGGCACACCTGAATATATCAAAAATCCTTGCAAGTTTTATAACAACAATTGACCTTCAGGAAGAGGCAAAACATATTGGGCTTGAATTCAGGAATTTAAACGAAATTTACGATAAAATCCTTGAAGAGTTAAATGAGGTAAAGACTGCAAAAGGCGACTGTGTCAAAGAAGAAATAGGCGATTTACTATTCTCGGTTATAAACCTTGCACGTTTCCTCAATATCGACCCAGCACATGCACTTTTTATTTCTTATGAGAAGTTTATGGAGAGGTTAAGGAAGTTTAAAGAGCTTGAACCCTCAGAGAAAAAAGATATAGACTCAGCCTGGGAGAAGATTAAGAAAGATGAGCGATGAAGTTATAAGCAGAAAAACAATCATAAGGGATACAATCCTTGCAATCCTTGCGGGGCTTGTAGGGATACTTGTAATTTCGCTATTTACCCACAACTGGAATTTTGTAGACCTTGCAAAGTCTTTCAGGCTTTCGTATATACTGTGGGCGTTTTTCCTTATGTTTGCAAGCTGGTTTATCGAGGCATATACAATAAAACTCATTTCAGATTTTTTGGGCTATTCGATTACGATGAGAGAGGCATTAAAAATTTTTCTAATAGGTGGCTTTATTTCAAGAATAACTCCTTTCGGTGGCGGTGGAGGGGAGCCAGTGCAGATGGTAATACTTTCGAAAGAAAAGGCAATTCCACCGGGGGATTCTGCTGCAATTATCTCGATAAAGATGTTCATAGGCACTTTTGTAAGGGTGAGTGTTTTCTTATTTGTGCCTGTGTGGATTCTTGTTGCAAAGCCAACCTGGGGGATATCTGAAGCAGTTAATATCCTTATAAATACAGGCGTTGCAATTACGCTTGTGCTTTTCTCTGCGTTTCTTTTAATGATCCTCAAGCCAGATTTTGCACTCCTCTTAACACAAAAGGCACTCAATACAAGGTTTTTCAAAAAAATTGTAAAAGAAAACGCCCGCACAAAAACAATTGAATGGGTTAAAAAGACAGTCGAGGATTACAAGCTTGCAAAGGAAAAAATATTTTCCCTCAAAAGGCAGACCCTTTACTTTGTCTTTTTCCTGAGTTTTATCTCGTGGGGACTTATTCTCCTTACTCCTGTTGTCCTAATGAGGGGACTTGGCATAATGTCGCCCTGGCCTGAAATTGTCATTACCGCAATTATTTTTTACATTTCCTCTGCATATATCCCAACGCCTGGGGGAAGCGGCACCGCAGAAATCGAACTTTTGGCGCTATTTGCACGCCTTATACCAAACCCGCTTATAGGGACATTTATTATTGCCTGGCGATTTTTCACACACTATTTCCTTCTTATTGCAGGGGGGCTTGCAACTTTTTTTGATACCCTTAGAAATAAAAAGAAATCCTCAAAGACCGCTAAATAATCGCTCTCCGAGATATGATGGAAGGTTTCTTTCGATAATCTTGTTATAGACTTTTTCTATATCGTAATCAAATCTTACAAACTCAACAGAATATTCATCGGTATCAAAAATGACAAATGCCCCTTTAGGGTTGCCATCTCGTGGCTGCCCAACGCTTCCTACATTTATAAGGTATCTAAAGCCTTTTTCTAATATGAATTTTGCTTCCTTCTGCATGGGATAGACTTCAAGAGAATTTTTGCTCAATAGTTTACAAACACACGGCACATGCGTATGACCGTAAAATCCAATTGGTGTCTTTAAATACGAAAATGCCTCAAGGACATCAAATTCACTCAAGATGTACTTAAATGGATTTTTAGGGTTTGGCGTCCCGTGAAAAATAGTAAAGGTATCTTCCTCAATTAATGTTGGAAGTGATTTAAGGAAGTTTTCGCTTCTTTTGGAGATATTTCTTTTCGTGTAGAGGAGCGCAAGTTTTGCATACTCGTTAAATTCGTAAAGAATAGAATCTCCAACTGTGCCTGCATCGTGATTGCCCCTAACACCAACAATGCCATTTTCTTCAAAAAGGGTTATTGCTTCCTCAGGGTCGGGACCATAGCCTACTATATCTCCACAACTCATTATTTTATCGACCAATCGACTCTTAATTATGTCGAGTGCAACCGAAAACGCCTCGATATTTGAATGTATGTCCGATACAAACGCAATTTTCACACCTTAATTATATAAAAAATGGGAAAATAGAGATACAATTTACAAGACTAATTTAACAAATAAAGTTAGGGACCCTATTATAGATTTTTTTAAGTTCATCAAATTCGATGCGTACCTGTCGAAGTATTGACTTCAAAGTTTCTGGTTTTAAATCTTTGCTGTGAAAAGGAATTGTAACCAATAAATTTCCCTTTTTAAGTTGCATATGCGCACCTTTGCTCCTTATTACCGTAAAACCCATACTTTGCAATGCTCTTAGGACTTCTGAAGGTTTAAGCGCAGGTAGTTTAGGCATAAACTTTCACCTCAAAATCAATGTTCATTTTAAAGGTCTCCACGATATCATTAGGTCGAACTTTAACAGGGTTTTCGTCTTCTGGAACTGGACGCAAGATTACTAAATTACTTTCAATTGCAGATTCTAAATAAAGAGTAACTGCCTCCAAAAGGTTATTTTTTGCTTCTTCGATAGTTTCACCTTGTGAGGCAACATCAACCTCTAAACATAAAGAACTAAAACCTTCAGGCTCTTTTATTATAATACCTGTAAAAACAAACATCTTCTTGTCCACGACTTCACCTCCTTTCTTCAGTAATATTCAAAAAATCAAAACAATCTCACTTTTATTATTATTCTTCAATTTAATTTTAATCACTTTTTGCATTATGTCAAATAAAGAACAAACTGAAGAGACCCCTCAGAACGACATTTCGGGGCGACGATATGGTGTCTTTCGGGTGGAATGGAGGAGGGAGAAATCCTCTCCTCCATTATTTTAGTATCCTACTTCTTTAACTTCGTTTTCGATGGGAAGTCCTTTGAAGAACCTGAGCACATTCTTTACAGAGTCTTCCCACATCCGCTGTGGAGTGATATCGGTAAATCCTGCAGCATGCGGAGTCATAACAACATTTCTAAGTCCATGGAAAGGATATCTTGAAGGCATTGCAGTTTGCATTGGTGCCTGTGGATAAACCCACCAGGTATCAATTCCTGCACCCTTAAGAATTCCATTCTTTAGCGCAACAAAAAGGTCTTCTTCGTTTACCACTGCACCACGTCCAACATTTACAAAATATTTGCCTCTCATTTTTTCAAACAATCTTCTATTGACCATCCCCTTTGTCTCGGGCGTAAGAGGAAGCGCACACACTACAAATTGAGCCTTTTCAATTGCCTTTTCAATATCGGCATGAGTATAAAGCTCATCAACATTAGGAATGTTCCCTTCGACTTTTTCCCTCTTAACACCTATTACATACATACCAAATGCCTTTGCAAAACGAGCAACTTCCTTGCCAATGCTTCCGAGCCCAAGGATTGTCATCGTTTTGCCTTCAAGGCTTACAACCGGCTCTCTCGACATCCACCCATGCCAGTAACCAATCCTTAAATCCCTGTCTCCCTCAGTAATGTTCTTTGCAAGCGCAAGGACAAGAGCCATCGCAAATTCTGCAACTGCTGTTGCATTTGAGTGGACATTTGCAATCTTTATGCCCCGCCTTATAAGGTCTGAAACGTTGTAGGTATCAACACCTGCAAATGGCACCTGTATAAATTTCAAGTTTGGCGCATTATTAAGATCGTCAGCACTTAACGCACCTGAAATTGCTGCTTCACTTTCTTTGAGCGCAGATAGTTTCTCATCATCATTTGTCGGGATAAGAACTTCAACATCCTCTATGCCAAATTCCTTTTTGTACTTCTCAAACATTTCCGTAAGATTTGAAGGATAATTTCCAATCACAACCACCTTGTGCATTTTAACCTCCTCTATAAAATAATCCCAATAACATTATACACTACTAAAAAGAAATTTATGTGATAATTTTAAAAATTCTTCCATCTGGGTACTTGACAAAAATTTTTTCTTGGTATTTATTTTTTCTAAAATAGGAGTATAATGTATTTAGTGAAAGCATATGAAAAAGAAGAAAGGGTTTACACTAATTGAAGTAATTGTAGCAATAACAGTACTACTAATAATCGTTGTGAGTGTTCTTATGCTTGCAGTTGCAGCAGGAGCAAGCCTGAAAAACTCTGAGCAACTTGATATGGCAAAAAATATTGCAACATACACAATCGAATATATAAGGTCAAGGAATGTAACAGGAGATAATAACTTTATTGGAACAACCCAATGGTATCCAGCAACTAATTCCTATCCAGGTATCATCGATCTTAAAGGAGATTCTCTTCAAATTAACGCAAACCCAGCATTACCCAATCAAGCATTTAATGTTGCCTCTACCGCCTTCTACTCTTCTTTACAGGGATTTATTTCCTTGAAAGATGATCCTGGAAACAATTATCGGGATCCTACGCAAGAAGATATAAATTTGAGGTCTACAGGCGGAAAGTATTATGATAGAACTAAAGGTGACCCAATTGTTGTAAGATACCCATTTACGCCAGATTCTCCAAACGCAATCAAAAATTTCGACGCACAGTCAAATTACATCCCTAGAATTTATACAACTGATAGCAAAAAACTTGACCCATCTTCAATTGAATATGACCAGCATTACACGAATCAAGATAAAGATAAATGCACTGCCTACAGAGGATTTAGAGTTCTTACACAAATCATTGCAAGAACAAAAGACCCTAACTACCATCATGTTCAGTACTACGATGTGAAAGTAACTGTTTTTTGGATGTCAGGAAACAAAGAGCATTCATATAGCATTTCAACACAGATTGCAGCGTACGGAGGGTGACTTTGAAAAGAAAAGGTTTTACTCTAATTGAACTTGTCGTTTCTATGGCTTTATTATTTATTTTCATTTATATGGGATTTAGTGCATTTTCCTTCGTAAATAATATTTCGAAAGCAAACCAAAACAGAGAAGCAGTTATTGAGAATGTTACAACAGTACTTGATCAACTTACCAAGGAATTAAGGCAAACATTAACTTCAAACGACGGAAGTGGTCAATTCGGAGTTTCAATTCCAGCGTACTCGTCTTCTTTAAGCACCGTAAGAGATATAACGGACATTGTAAATCCAGATCCACCACTTTCTTCAAACCAGTATTATACTTTTAGCAACACACCGATTCTTAGATTTTACACTTTAGATGATTTAGGTGTAAAACATAGAATTTCTTACACACTCGGAGTCCCAAGTGATGCAAATGGAAATTATAAAGGAATACCAAGACAATACTGGGCTGATAGTAGGTATGAACCTTGCGAAATCCTTTACAGCAACGAAACCTCAAGTGATGGTGGTAATACGTGGACCGGTATCCAAAACCAGCCTATAACAGATCAGGTAATAACGAACTTTACAATAATAAGACCTTCCTGGTCAAGCCATGTTATCCAAATTGTAATTGAAGCAATGGTAAAAGACACATCAGGACGAGCAACAAGGATTATTAGAGTTGCCCAGGTAACTTTGAGGCAGTAATATGAAAATTTAATTTTTGCTATATAATTTAAATCGGGAGGTGAGAGTATGAAAATTATGAACGGAAAGAGAAGAAGGGGTTTTGCTTTAATGTTTGTTATTATTATTGCTGCTGCGATGATGATTCCAGTTTTAATGTTAATGTCGACAACAACCCCACGGAAGACGAATGTAACAGGAGAGGCAATTTCAGACAGAGTTTTGTATACAGGCGATGCTGTAATTGATATGATACTAACAAAAATTAATGGCTTTACAGACCTTCTGGATACAGACGCTACACTAAAAGCCGGCTTGGATAACATAGCCGCTTATTACACAAGCAATCCACCAAGCGACACTTTTGTAATCAAAAGAGATGCTGTCAAGTACACAATAGGATATTTACTTACAACATTAAATGGTGGAACAATCTGGCAACCAGACGGAAGCACGCCTCCCGCTACAAAACTCCAAACAGATATAAATATATATCCAGGACCAACTAATGTCATCCCCGAGTCGGTATGGGATGTTGAAGATAATGTTGCAACTTATCTATACAACCTTGAAACACAAACTTTCTATGTTTTGGTAACAGATCAATCTGGAACAACCATTAAGCCAGTCTCTCAAACGGGAGCTAATGGAGACATAACAAATAGCTACATCAAAAATCTAAGCAATGGAAATGTCACCCTGGGAATTCAAAGCATCGACCCTAATTATGCAAACGACAATAAGTGGGTTGAAATTGACGCAAATGTCCAATATGTTGACTATGGAACCAACCAACCTAATAGCACAAGATACCAGATAAGATTAAGTTCTTACCTGCTTACAAATTACCAAGCAAAAAGTATTACAAGAAATATATTTGCAGAGGCAACACTAAGCACAATAAATGCAAATGTAAACGGAGTAAATACCACAGGCACATCAACAGTAAATCCTGCCTTTAACCATGCAATTTGGTCTGGTAAGGGCTTAATACTCAACGGAAACCACACAATACAATCAGGGACTTTAAACTCAAACGGAACCATATCCTATGACGGCAAAAGCGGAAATGGAAGCATATACGCTTCAGGACAAATCATTCTTAATGGTAACAATAAAATTTACGGAAATATTGCAACTTCTTTAGGCAAAAACCAGAACGGTATTATTGCTAATGGCAACCTTGATTTAGGCACGGGGCATAGTCTTATCTATAATCAAGAACAAAGCCTACCCGATTATTCACCTGGAGATGAAAATACCTTTAAAGCTGCGGCAATTTCTGGTGGTATATATCCATCAAACCTTGTCATAAATGCATCCAATAGTGTTATTAATGTGAATGGCGGAGCAGTCAAGTATTACATTAACGGAACAGTTGATATAAATGGTGGAAATAACACAATAAAATTTTCCACCATGAATAACTCACCACAAGGCTTGCCGGTAGATTGGTATGTTAACGGTGACCTTAATATCAATGGAGACACAGTGATTGATTTTGGAAATACTCCTGGCATAGTGTGGGTAAACGGATACATTCATTTTAACGGCAATGTTACGATAAAAGGCAGCGGAACAATTATTTCAAACAAAAGTGTAATTTTTAACGGCACTACGAGATCCACTTATAGCGATGCTAATAGTAAACTTGCAATTATTTCTCGTGGACAAGATTCAGAAGGTGGCATTATATTGAACGGAAACAACACAATTTATGGGTTATTTTATGCGCCATATAGCAATATCATACTAAACGGGACAGGAGATGTCTTTGGAGCATTAATTGCAGGAGGATATGTAACCTCAAGTGTAAATGGAGTTATAGTGAATGGCAACCAAGACATTACATACGACAAAAGATTTGGAAATGCTGACAGTTCTACTCCACCGCTTCCGGGGGGTGGCGTTACTTACACAATTAGCGGAGTAAAATTTGCAGCAACTTCAATCTACAGATTGTCATGGCGTGAGATTATTTCAAAACAGGTAACAAACGCATATATCCAGAGTCTGCAGCCTAAATTTGATTTCAAAAATCCATCATACAATGAATAAAGTTAAATTATTGAATTTGTTCTTAAAAAATGCTGAAGGTAAACTCTCCTCAACCAAAAGAGGAGGGTTTACCTTTTTAGAAGTTGTTGTTGTAATTACTATAGTCCTTTTGCTTTCTGCTATTTCAGTTCCATATTTAAGAAACTTTATTTCGTCTCAACACCTTCAGGAAGTTGCCTGGCTTATGGAACAGGATTTAAAAACAACAAGAGAAAGTGCAATTCTATATCAGCAAGACCTTAACTTTTATATTAATTACAATAACTCACCGGTAGAGCCAAATAATCCATCGAATTTAAATAACAGGAGTTACTATTTCGAGACCTTCCAGTGGGGAAAAGATCAAAATCCACAAGTAGAGGACAGCCACTATATCCCAGGAGACCCTCCAAATAAACATTTCATTCAAAGAACACTAAAATATGGAATTGTTATTGATTCAATGTTTTCAATAAACTCGTCGTCTCCGTCTACATCCTCTCAAATAAATTTTAGCGGCAAAAACTACTATGTAGTTTGTTTCAGGTCCGGTGCAGGAAATACATTCAGAGGTGAAGGTGATGTCGTAACCTCAATGAACTTACGAAAAAATACCTCTACACAAATAATAGATAAAAACAAACTTATAATAAAGTTAAAAGATCCTTCGACAAATAAGGCATTTTATGTAATAATTGAAGCAACTGGCAAAGTTTCCACTTATGGAAGCCCACCACAATATTAATTCATATTGAGAATTCGCTAAATTTCTGTTCAAGCAATGTTTACTTAAATCAATTGCTCCAATAATTTAAAAATTGTTCTAAAATCTCAACTTTTCTGTTATAATTCATCATAAATGCAAACAAAGAACAGAAGTGGTTTTACAATCTTAGAGCTATTGGTTGTTTTAACAATATCATCAATATTTTTAGGAATCTCTATTCCGTATCTTAGAGACTTTATTATTGAACAACAGTTACAAGAAGTAGCCTGGCAAATAGTTCAGGATATGCGACTTACCAAAGAATCGGCGATACTTTATCAGCAGGACCTTAAAATCTATTTTTGCACTGAACCAGATACATCACGAAATTTTTACCTTTTTGAGACTTTCTTAAAGGATCCTCTAAAAAATATCCATTACACGCCTGGTAACCAACCAGATGGAATTCATTTCGTAAAAAGAGAGTTAAAATACAACACAAAATTCACAGCAAATGTAGGATTCAAAGAATTAGGATGGATAAATGGAAAATATTACCATTACCTTACTTTCTATTGTGGCAAAGACAATCATTTTAGAGGTCAACCAAATAGTTTTGGCACAATAGAAATTACAAATTCTACTAACACAAAAAAATGGTATCTAATAGTAGATATCGCAGGCAGAATTAGAATGAGTGGAAGTCCTCCAAATTAAGCTTCCTCTTCCTTTTTCTTGTCTATTTTTATTTCAACGGTTTCTATTTCGGGAAGGTCTTTGAGCGTTTCAAGAAGGGCAAAGATAACTTTCTCGAAAACTGAATAAACATACTTGTTTGCAGGAAGCCTTTTTCCATTTACCTTGATTTCTATCATATCCCCTCCCATTAAATTTTGAAGAATGTATTCTCTCACCTTTTGAAGGGCTTGTGCCCTGTGGCTTATCTTGTTCTTAATCTCGCTTCCTAACTCTGAAAAACTTTTGTTAAATCCATCAGGTTTAAAAATCGGGTCGTAGCCAAAGCCAGCATTTCCATAACGGATTTCTTTAAGGATTTCCCCTTCGACAACTCCTTCGAAACTAACATATCTATCTTCTTTTGGAAAATAGAGGACACTCACGCATCTAAATCTTGCCTTTCGGTTATCTTTATTTTTCATAAGTTCGAGGATGTTCTCCATTTTTGTAAGAAAGGGTGTATCTTTCCCAAGATAGCGTGAAGAGTAAATGCCTGGAAGCCCATTTAACGCATCTATCTCAAGCCCAGAATCGTCAGCAAGTGTTATAAGTTTGTATTTTTGACCGTATATTTTTGCCTTGATAAGCGCATTTTCAAGATAGGTTGAGCCATTTTCAACAACCTCTTCTGCACTTTCAGGAAGCGAAATAAGCTTAATAGGCAAATCACCTAAAATCTCTTTTATCTCTTTCAGTTTGCCTTCGTTTTTTGTTGCAACAAGAATCTTTATCATCACTTTATTATAGCAGGATTCTTACAAATAAAAAACGGGTCAGGCGGAGGGATACCTGACCCGAGGAGGTGTGCTTCGAAAGACAGGCGAGGGGGAAAAGCCTGCCTTTGACTTTTTTATTCACGGAGGAGAGGGGGAGAGCTCCTCCGTTGACCAAAAAGGATTTTTGGAGGGAGTCTGGCGGAGAGAGCGGGATTCGAACCCGCGGAGGGGTTTTAGCCCCTCACTCGCTTAGCAGGCGAGTGCCTTCAGCCTACTCGGCCATCTCTCCAAACCGCAATTATTATACTCTACTTTACAAATTTTTGCAAGTAAGTAATTGCAATCAGATGCAGGCTATTGTAACACTTGCCCCACGACTGGCAACCCAGAGGAGCGTTTAATGGAAGAGGGATAAGTCACCTCCTCCAACTCCTCCCTAAAAATTTTAAGTTTCTTTTAGGGAAAGTTCGAAGGGGTTAAAAGACCCCTTCGATTTAACGGCGGAGATTTCTCGGGCTAAAGCCCTCGGAATGAGACAATAAAAAAGTCTCTTTTGGGGTTAGTTGGGAAGGGGGACTTTACCCCTTCCCAATATAAGGAGATCCCTCACAAAAGGCACTTCGGGATGACAAGCAATAAAGGAGGGCAAAACCCTCCTTTAAAACATTCGATAACGTCCTTTTGCAAAAAAGTTAAATAACTCTATACCACAGGGATTGAGTTAAAACAACGCAAGCCCAATTCATACTTTGAAGCAGACGCTTGCTTTAAGTCAAACTTTGTTTGCAGTATTGAGGCGCACTCTATAAGGTCTTCACTACAACCCTTTTTAAGTTCAATTTCTATTTCGTAGTACTCGGATTTTCTCCTGCCTTTTACAAAGTAAAGGTAATCAAGGTCTAATTCAAGTTCAGAATTATTCTTCTTAAGTATAATTGGATGCCTTTCATTTACAATCTCAAGAACCTCTATTAGTTCGTCATTACCCACAACTTTGTAAATGTCAGGAAAGTTCTTTTTGAGGAAACTTTTTGACAAGAAATCCTCATGGTCAAGCTCTAATTCTTTTTCTTCTCTAATGTAAATCCCGCTTTTGAAAGTTCCGTTACTTTTCAAAGTAAGCATCTTTTTTGAGCCTTCTTCTCGTAATCTAAATGCAAGGTTGTTAAAGAGTAGTTTGAGATCACTTGTATCATAGTAGTGGCTTATGAGTTTCTTTGGGGGAAGCCTTAAAACAGTCCAACTTACAAAATCTAAGTCTGCCTCGATCTTCTCAAGAACTTTACGCGAGGCTGTTAATTTTACTTCGTACTCAATCATTTTTAACCCCCTTTCTTTCGGTTAATTTCTTTAAGATATAGGGTTCGTTTATATGCTGAATAAACTGCCTTCTCTAAAACAGTTCTGAATCCCCCTTTTTCGAGTTCGTAAAGCGCTTCAGCAGTAGTCCCTCCAGGGGATGTAACCATATCTCTCAGCTCTGCCGTGTGTTTTCCTGACTGCATCGCAAAAAGCACTGAGCCAAGAGTTGTCTTATAAACAAGTTCCATTGAATCCTTTCTTGAGAAGCCAAGGTGCACTCCTGCATTCACAAGAGATTCAAGAAAAAGGAACACATACGCAGGGCCTGTCCCTGATAAGGCTGTTGCCATATCAACATAAGTCTCATCCTCCACATACATTTCGCTACCCATTGATCTGAGGATTTGCCTTACGAGTTCTTTTTCACTTTCATCGACTTCCTTTGTTGTAGTCCACACGGTCATACCCTGTCTAATTTGTGCAGGTGTATTTGGCATACATCGAACGACTTTTTTGTGAAGAAGATTTTTTTGCAAGGTTTCTACATCAATTCCTGCCATTATTGAGATAACAAGCTGATTGTCTCTTATGTAATCCTTTATCTCGTTTGCAACATTCTCGAAAATCTGAGGCTTCACAGAGAGGACAATAACATCTCCAAATTTTACCGCCTCGATGTTTGATGTGGTTGTGTTTATTTTAAGCGCTTCTTTTACTTCCTGCGCTTTTTTCTCCCTGTGGAAACTGCCCATTATGTCTTCTCTTGAAAATATCGAGCTCTCGGTTATGGAGTTTATCATTGCGGTTGCCATTGTGCCAGTCCCAATAAAACTTATCTTCATTTTCTCATCTCTCCTTTAAAGTTATCGAAAAAGTCTTTAAGGCTCAACTTCAAAAGCCCCAATTCAAGCACCCTGAAAAGTGCAGCAAAATCAAGGAGGAAAAATTCTTCAAGATCCACATCAGGCGAGTTTTCTATGGCAAGTTCCTTGAGTTCAAAAAGCCTTTCCTTGATTGTTTTGAGGGTTCGGACATTTCTAAAATACTTCTCTTTTATTTGAAGTATGGACTCAAGCTCATTAAGCCTTTCTCTTTCGGGAATCTGAACAAAACTTTTATACTCATTCAAGAAAAATTCCTTTGGTGACTGCTCAATGCTTTGCACTGGATATCGTGATACGGCAGTTCTGAAGTTCGTATTTAAGTCTTGAAGAGTGCTTTCAAACACATCTTCGCTAAAAGGATAAATGTCTATTGTAAAAAGGGTAAGGCGCTCAATTTTCTTTTTTGAGTATGTGATATTCTTGAAAGTCCAGCCAAGGCGGTACAACAAATTTGCAAATTTTTTCACATCATCTTCTTCAAGCAAGGATACCTTTAGAGAAACAAAATCGTCAACCTGAACAACATTCATTTCTTCGCCAATGTTATGGATTACAAACTGATTAAGACCGTTTTCCTTGATTTTGTCATACTTAACTTTCAGATTGCGTAAGGTGCTTTCAATTGCCTTTTCTATATTTCTTTTAGCCAACTTGCATGCCTCCTTCATATATTATATGCATTATTGCTTAATTTTCAAAAAATAAGATAAAATAAAGGGTTTATGGCACTAAAATATACAACAAGTTTGAATTACTTCATCAATTTCATTGACTATTAGCAATAAGAATAGTAAAATATAAACTGAGGTGATATATGAATGAAATTATTGAATGTATTCCAAATGTAAGCGAAGGAAGAAATCAGGATGTCATAAACAAAATCATCGAAAATCTAAAACAAACTGGCGTAAAAATCCTTGATGTGTCCTCAGACCCCGACCACAACAGGACTGTGATCACCTTTGTAGGAGACAAATCATCAGTCCTCGAGGGGGCATTTGCCGTTGCAAAAAGTGCAGTCGAGCTTATCGATTTAAGAAAACACAAGGGCACCCATCCGAGAATGGGGGCAGTAGATGTCATTCCTTTTGTGCCAATCAAGGGTATCACAATGGATGAAACAGTTGAACTCAGTAAAATCCTTGCAAAAAGAATTAGTGAGGAACTCAAGGTCCCCGTTTATCTCTATGCAGAGTCTGCAACAAAAGAGGAAAGAAGGTCTCTTCCAAACATAAGGCAGGGAGAGTTCGAGGGATTTTTCGAGAAAATTAAAGACCCAAACTGGGCTCCTGATTTTGGACCAAATGAAGTCCATGAAACAGCAGGAGTTACTGCAGTTGGTGCAAGAGAATTTCTCATTGCCTACAACATCTACCTTAACACAAAGGATGTAAGTATTGCAGAGAAAATTGCAAAGTCAATCCGTGAAAGTTCAGGAGGCTTGCGCTTCATACAGGCAAAAGGAATGTACATCGAAGAAAAAGGAATGGCACAGGTTTCAATGAATATTCTAAACTACAAGAAGGCACCTCTATACAGGGTGTTTGAGATAGTAAAAATGGAAGCAGAGCGTTATGGTGTTTCTGTTGTTGAAAGCGAACTTGTAGGGCTTATGCCTCTTAAGGCTGCTTTAGACAGCCTTGCCTTCTACTTAAGATTTCCAAAACTTACATCGGAAAGTATCATAGAAATGAAAATTTACGAATAAGGAGGGCACTTTGGAAAGCCAATTAGCAGACCTCATTGTTTTTAATGCAAAGGAATTGCTTACGCTTGTTGAATCAACAAATGAAGAACTAACAGAAAAAGAGCGTAAACTTGGCATCATTAAAGACGGTGCAGTTGCCGTAAAAAACGGAAGGATCATAGCCGTTGGTAAATCAGACGAGGTAATAAGGAGCGTTAAAATCGGAAAACACACCTACCAGATTGACGCATCCAATAAGGTTGTAATGCCTGGTTTTGTTGACCCGCACACCCATCTTGTATTTGCAGGCACAAGAGAAAAAGAATTTCTCTTGAGGCATCAGGGTGTTCCTGAGGCAAAAATCCTTAAAGAGGAAAATACGGGAATCATCTCAACCGTAAGAAACACAAGAAAGGCAACCTTTGAGGAACTCTTAGAGGAGACAAAAAAGCACCTCCAGTATCTCGTTGACTGGGGAACTACAACTGTCGAAATAAAAAGCGGGTATGGGCTGAACCTCGAAGAAGAGATAAAGATGCTAAAAGTTGCAAAATACCTCAAGGAAAACACCCCCATAAACATAAGATCAACGCTTCTTGCAGCACACATAATCCCACCCGAATACCATATGAGGGATGAAAAATATGTAGAACTTGTAATTGAAGACATAATCCCGATTATTGCAAAAAATGGACTTGCCGACTTTAACGATGTCTGGTGCGAAAAAGGACAGTTCACAAGGGAACAAGCAAAGAAAATCCTATCTCAAGGCAAGAAAATGGGGCTAAAGCCAAAGATACATGCAGATGAATTTTCAGACTCTGGTGGTGCAGAAGTCGCAGCTCTCGTTGGAGCAATTTCGGCAGACCATCTTGTCCACTCAAACGAAGAAGCACTAAAAAAGATGAAGGATGCAGGTGTTGTTGCAGTACTTCTTCCGAATGCAATGTTTTTCCTCGGGAAAGATACCTACGCACCATACGAAGTTATGAAAGACCTTGGGCTTACAGTTGCACTTGGAACAGACTTCAACCCAGGCACTTCCTTCTGCCCATCGATGCCTTTCATCATAACACTTGCAATTATGAAACTCAAAATGACCATTGAAGATGCAATAATTGCTTCAACAAAAAATGCAGCAAAAGCAATAGACATAGACAAAGAAGTTGGAACACTTGAAGTTGGAAAACGTGCAAACATAAACATCCTTGATATTGATAATTATGAGCAAATCCCATACAGGATTGCACAGAATTATGTAGAGACAGTTATATCAAACGGCGAAATCCTTAAAGGAGGATAAATGGAAAACCTTAAAAGAACACCGCTCTATGAAGAGCATGTAAAACTTGGCGCACAGATGATACCCTTTGCAGGGTATGAAATGCCTTTGAAGTACACAAGTGTTAAGGAAGAACACCTTGCAGTTAGAAACGCTATTGGGATTTTTGATGTGTCGCATATGGGAGAAATTGAACTAAGGGGAAAAGATGCCCTCAAATTCGCAAACTACCTCGTTACAAACAATGTCCTTGATATGAAATTTGGAAGGGTAAAATACACCCCAATGTGCTATGAGCATGGCGGAGAGGTTGACGACCTCTTTGTCTACAACATTAACGAGGATTTTGTGCTTCTTGTAGTGAATGCCTCAAACTATGAAAAAGACCTCAAGTTCGTGCTTGACCACAAAGATGGTTTTGATGTTGAAGTGCTTGGAAAAACTGAAGATTACGGCGAAGTTGCAATCCAGGGACCAAAAGCAGAGGAATTTTTGAAAAACTATTTTGAAGGCTCAGCACCTCTTGAAAAACTCGGCTACTTCAAGGCAACATACGGGAAACTTTTTGGAGTTAATGTCCTTATCTCGAGGACTGGCTATACGGGAGAAGATGGCTTTGAGGTTTACGCAAGCCCAGAAGAAATTGGAATCATCTGGAATGAATCCTTAAAGAAAGGTGAAGCATTCGGCATAAAGCCTGCTGGGCTTGGCGCAAGGGATACACTAAGGTTTGAGGTTTGTTACTGGCTCTACGGGAATGATATTGATGAAACAACAAACCCCTTTGAAGCAGGGCAGGACTTTGCAGTAAAAATGGATAAGGAGAACTTTGTTGGAAAAGTTTCACTTGAAAAAGTTTTGAAGGATGGTATTAAAAGAAAACTTACAGGTTTCAAGGTGCTCTCAGGTGGGATTCCACGCCACGGTATGAATATATATAATGAAGAAGGCATTGAAGTTGGGCACATAACATCAGGAAATATGTCATTTATCCGAAACGAAATCCTTGCACTTGGATATGTAAAGATTGAATACACAGGCATTGGAACACATTTAAAGGTAGTTGATTCCGCCCGCACATTTGAGTTAGAAGTAATTCCAACACCATTTATTGAGCCAAGAGCAGGAAAGAAAAAAGTTTGAAAATTAAAAATGTTCTGTTATAATGTATTGTTAAAAAAGTTTAACAAAAACTTCAAGGAGGTTTGAAAATGAAAATATCAAAGATGATTCAAAGAGCAGGAACAGAAACTGCCTTTGAAATGCTTGCAAAAGCAAAGGAACTTGAACGTCAAGGGAAAAGTGTTATCCACTTTGAAATTGGAGAGCCAGATTTTAACACCCCTGAAAATGTAAAAGAAGCAGGAATAAAAGCAATTAAGGAAAATTATACACACTACTCCCCAACCCAAGGCATTCTTGAATTAAGAGAAGCAGTCGCAGAATACATCTCAAAGACAAGAGACATTAAAGTTACACCTGATGAAGTTATTATAACCCCAGGCGGTAAAGATGTAATTTTCAGCACAATGCTTTCACTTCTCGATGAGGGAGATGAAGCAATATATCCAAACCCAGGATATCCAATCTATGAATCAGCAATAAGGCTTGTTGGCGCAAAGCCAGTGCCAATGCCAATCAGGGAAGAAAATGATTTTGCATTCGACAGACATGAATTTGAAAAACTTGTAACGCCAAAAACAAGGTTGATTGTTATTAACTCTCCTGCAAACCCAACTGGCGGCATCCTTTCCTACGAAGACCTTGAGTTCATTGCAGACATTGCAAAGAAAAACGACATAATGATTCTTTCAGATGAAATCTATTCAAGGATCATCTACGAAGGAAAATTTATAAGCATTGCTTCACTTCCCGGCATGAAGGAAAGGACAGTAATACTCGATGGGTTCTCAAAGACTTACGCAATGACAGGTTGGAGACTTGGCTATGCAGTTGCAAACAAAGAGGTAATTGAGGCACTTAAAAGAGTTGCAGTAAACTCTTTCTCCTGTGTTGCAACATTCGTGCAGATGGCAGGTGTTGAAGCACTCCGTGGACCACAAGATGAAGTAGAAAAGATGAGAAAAGAATACGAGGAAAGAAGAAACCTCATTGTCAAGAGCTTGAACGAAATTCCAGGCTTCTCAGTTAAGATGCCAAAGGGTGCATTCTATGCATTCCCCAATGTAAAGAAACTTGGAAAACCATCCAAGGAACTTGCAGATTACCTCCTCTACGAAGCAGGCGTGTGCACTCTCTCAGGCACTGCCTTTGGCGAATATGGTGAAGGTTATCTAAGGTTCTCTTACGCAACCTCCAAGGAGAACATTATTGAGGGGCTTAAGAGAGTAAAACAAGCAATTGAAAAGATCGCATAGGATTTTTCATTAGGGGGCTTAAGCCCCCTTTTTTTTCTTATATGGCAATAATAAAATTTTTGGGTACTGCTGGTGCACGCTTTGTTGTTGCAAAGCAGTTACGTTACTCTGCAGGCACAGTTATAAAAAGCAAAAACGTAACTCTTATCCTTGACCCGGGTCCCGGGACACTTTTAAGGCTTTCCTCTGCACGCCCAAAAGTCCCAATTGAGACAGTTGACGGTATAATCTTAACGCACCTTCACCTCGACCACTCAACCGACGCAAACATAATCCTTGATTCGATTACAGAAGGTGGTCTAAAGACTTTCGGCGTTATCTTTACAACAGATGAAGCCCTTAATTCAGAAAGTAGGGTTATTCTTCCATTTTTGCGACTGCATCTTCAGGGAATATATACTTTTGAACACAAAAAATCTTTTGAGTTTAAGGATATAAAGTTCATATCTTTTAAGCATAACCACACTGCAGAAACCTATGGTATAAGGTTAGAAATAGAAGGAAAAGTTGTTTCCTTTGTTGTTGATACGCTCTTCTTTAACGAACTTTTAGATTATTACAAAGATTCTGACTATCTTATTCTGAATGTAGTCAGGCTTTCCGGAAAAGAAGGGGTTATGCATTTATCAGTTACGGATGTAGAGAAGTTTATAAAATACGCAAATCCAAAAAAAGTAATAATGACTCACTTTGGGATGACAATGTTAAGGGCAAATCCCGAAAAAGTTGCGGAGTCCCTTTCGGAAAAATATGGTATAGAAGTTATTGCTGCATACGATGGATTGACAGTCGAATTTTAGGAGGTAAAAAATGAAATTAGGGTTGGTTTTGTCGGGTGGTGGTGCAAGAGGGCTTGCACATATTGGTGTTCTAAGGGCACTTGAAGAAAGTGGTATTCATCCTGATATAATTACTGGGGCTTCAATGGGTGGAATTGTTGGAGCACTTTACGCACTTAACATTAACGCAACGGAACTCCAGTCAATGCTAACGGATTTAAACTTTGATGAACTGCTTGAAGTAAGAAACTTCTTTTACTCTCAAAAGGCAAACAAGATTCTTAATTCCGTGATACAACAAACAGCACTTATACCCTTGTTCACAAAATTAGGCTTTGATTCTGGAAGAAAAATAAGAAAAGTTTTTAAGGAGTTAACGCATGATAAGGAATTTAAGGACCTCAAAATCCCATTTGCATGCGTTGCAGTAGATTTAATTACTGAGCGCCTCATTACCCTTAACTCAGGAAAACTCTATGAGGCAATGTATGCAACAGGTGCTATACCTCCCTATCTTGAGCCCCTTGAGAAAGATGGTATGCTTCTTGCAGATGGAGGAATCCTTTCTAACGCACCGGTTGATGCTGCAAAAGAGATGGGTGCAGATAAGGTAATCGTAGTTGATGTGAACCCGCTTCAAACATTTAGAAGGAAGGAAAACTATAAAAACGCATTTGATATTATTTTACGTGTCCTCGATACAACTCTTGATGCACTCTACATTGACTACCTTGCTAAGGCTGACTACCTGATCCAGGTTCCACTAAATTTTGATATTTTTGAGTTTGATAAAAAGGATGAGATTGTAAAAATTGGGTACAAGATTGGAAAAGAAAGTATTCTTGCTAAGAATTTGAAGTCCTTGAAGTCGAAATAAGTTTTAGTGTTAAAAGAACTCCTGAAAGAGAAACAACAAACCCAAGAAGAAATACGCCATTTAATTTTGAAAATTTGTATGCAAGGCTAAAAATTGCGGGACCAAGCGTCTGTCCCAAATTTACCATAGAGCCGTTTACAGTCATTGTGAAGCCCCTTATTTTTTCATCTGTGAACTTGTTTATGAGGTGCGGCGTAAGAGGAATATTTATACCCTGAGCAACACCAAAAGCAACTGAACCAAACGTAAGAAACAAATAATTTGTGGAGAATAAAAACAAAACCATGGAGACACTATAGAAGGCAAACGCAGAGACATAAACAACCTCGTCTTTGAAAAACTCCGTAATTTTTTCTATCTCAAAAGAAACAAAAGCTGCAACAAGCGAAGAAATCCCCATAAAAATACCTGTAAGCGTCCCCGACATCAAGAACCTATACTTTGTTAAAAATGAAAAGTAATTTAGATACGCACCATAAAGCCCAATAAATGTAATGATTGTCCCTAAAAACACAAGCAAAAGTTTTCCTTTCAAGGCGTTTGTAAGGAGGACACTCACTTTGTTTTCGTTATCCACTCTTTTATTTTCCTTAAGAAGCACAAAAAGAAGTGCAAAAGCAACAAATGGAAACATTGAAAGAAGGAATGGGCTTTTTGGGTTTATATCTGAAAGAATCCCTCCAAGGATTGGAAATACAGTTAAAGCAATAGAAGTTGCAACGCCCTTTATGCCAAGTGCAAATTTGAGGGCACGGTCTTTAAAAGTATCTCCAAGGATTGCAACATTAAGCGAAAGCAAAGTAGATGCACCAATGCCCTGTATAAAACGGATTATAAGGAGCGTTTCGAAGTCTTTTGCAAGGTAACCCAATGACCCCAGCCCAAAGAGAAAGAGGGCAAAGGCTAAAACAATTTTCCTTCCAAATTTGTCCGAGAGATACCCAAGGATTGGTGAAAAGATTATGCCGGGAAGCGTAAAGAAAAGTAGTATTAGCCCGATTGATTCGTCAGGCACTTTAAAGCACTCTGCAAGTCGTGGTAATGCAGATGACAAACTCGAAATGCCTAAAACGGCAGTAGTAGTAACAAGAATCGCTGCATAAAAATTGCTTTCCTTAAAAATCGAAACTTCGCTTGCTTTATTCTCAGAAAACGAGTTTGTAGAATTGTTTTTTCCCAACTCTTAAGATATCCCCGTTTGAAACTTTTACCTTGAAGTTTGTTACACGCTCTTCATTTATTTTCAACCCACCTTGCTCAATAAGACGCTTAACTTCTGATTTTGAAGGAAGGATGTTTAAGGACACAAGAAGGTTTACAATATCGACCACTCCATCAGTTACAAAGTTTTCGATGTGAAGTTCCTCTACCTCTTCTGGAAGTTCACGCTTGCTAAAGACCCTAATAAAATTGTCGTATGCTTTTTGCGCCTCATCCCCGCCGTGGAATATCTCAACAATCCCTTTTGCAAGTTCAAGTTTAAGGTCTCTTGGGTTAACCTTCCCCTCTTTTATGCTTTCTTCAATTTCCTTTGCTTTTTCATCGTCAACATCAAGAATAAGGTAATAATACTCTGCAATGAGTTCATCCGGGATTGACATTATTTTTCCAAACATTGTCTTAGGGTCTTCTGTGATGCCAACATAGTTTCCAAGGCTTTTACTCATCTTTTGCACACCATCAAGCCCACGTAAAATTGGCATAATTATTGCAATTTGCGGTTGCTTACCCTTTGCCTCAAGTAGATGCCTTCCCATAATGAGATTGAATTTCTGGTCAGTCCCGCCAAGTTCAACATCAGCATCTATTGCATATGAATCATATGCTTGCATTATAGGATAGAAAAGTTCGTGGAAGAATATCGGTATATCTTGAGAAAATCGCTTTTGAAAGTCGTCCCTTTCAAGAATGCGAGCAAGGGTAAAGTTTGCACAAAGCCTAAACCAATCTTCAAAAGTTATCTTTGAAAGCCATTCTGAATTAAAACGCACTTCTGTCTTATCTTTATCAAGAACTTTAAAGACCTGCTCGAAATAGGTCTTTGCGTTCTCTTGAATTTGCTCCTTTGAAAGAGGCGGACGTGTCTTTGAACGGCCTGAAGGGTCACCTACAAGCCCTGTAAAGTCGCCTATAATGAAAACAACCTGATGCCCCAACTCCTGAAAATCTCTGAGTTTTCGCAAAACTACATAATGCCCGAGGTGCAAATCTGGCGCAGTAGGGTCTGCCCCTAACTTAACACGCAATTTTTTGCCACTTTTAAGGCGCTCTTTTAACTCGTCTTCGTTTATTATTTCAACAGTCTTTCTTTTTATTTTTTCAAATGCGTCCATTCTTCACCCCCGCATAAGCCAGTTTTTATATTTTATGCAATTATTTGATTTTTGAAAGCGCTAACATAAAACGCCCCCTAAAATACAGGGGGCAAATAAATATTTGGTGCGCCTGAGGAGAATTGAACTCCTATCAATGGCTCCGGAGGCCATCGCTCTATCCGTTGAGCTACAGGCGCTTAAAAGCCTTTGCTTATGTTTTTACTTACGGGCTTTTCTAAGGCAATCTTTACAAATACCGTAGATGTTTAAAGAGATTTCTTCAATTTTAAATCCTGTTTTTTCGACGGCTGTCTCAATATTGGAAAGGTCAAGACTCAAGTCTTCTATTTTTCCGCACTCTTTACAAATGAGGTGAACATGCGGCTCAGTATGGCCGTCGTACCTTTTTGCATCCTCGGTTGTAGAAACCTCTTTTACAAGTCCCCTTTCAAGAAAATCGTTAAGCACATTGTAGACAGTTGCATAACTAATTTTTTTCATTTGAGGTTTAACACTATTGAATATTTCCTCAACCGTTGGATGTGAGTAGGTGCTTTTTAAATACTTGTAGATTTCAATCCTCGGCTTTGTTGCCTTAAGCCCATTCTTCCTTAGAATTATTTCCACATTTTCTTTCATCATATCATATATTATTGCACAAATTATAATTTTTGCAAGTAGCAGAATGGAGGATGGCTCTGCCCTCCTCCAACTCCACCCAAAAAGAATTTTAAGTCTTTCCCGGGGTAAGTTCGAAAGGGGGACTTTACCCCTTTCGATTAAAGAGGAGATGCCTCGCTTTGCTCGGCATGACACAATAAAAAAGCCATTTTGGGGTTAGTTGAGAAGGGGTCTTTTGCCCCTTCCCAATATTGGGAGATCACTCACAAAAGGCGTTCGGGACGACACTTCGTGTCGGTGAAAAGGGGATGAAACCCTCTTTATCATTTGAGGAGGACGAAGTTTACTCGAATGAAAATAACCGACTTTTGGCAGAAGGCACGAGATTAAAAGACAAGAGAACATCATAATAAATGAAGAGTTAAATATGAAAATCTCATTATAATAAATTTTGATGAAGACAAGGAAAATAAATTAAAAAAGGGGCGTAACGCCCCTTAAAAGTTGAAAATTCGCTAATGTTATTTCGACAATTTGAAGTACGTTTGCCCTATTTGCTGAAGTTTATCGTAGTCAGGAACAACATATGAAATCCCGTCAATCATATCAGGAACGCCAGGGAAATTTACAATCTGTAAATCTTTACTTGTAATATCTTTATATGTAAGACCAAGTTTTGTAATCTGTCCAACCGTCAAATTTGTGTCAACCGCATTACCAATTTCCTGTGCAATCTGAGGAAGTTTAAAAATGTTTCTCATGTCTTTCGTTTGTTCTATAATAGCCTTAATAAGTTCCTGTTGCCTTTCAACTCTTCCATGGACATTTCCTTCGGAATCAACACCAAAGTCTCCCCACGCATCGTATCTAAACCTTACATATTCAAGAGCCTTAATACCGTCAAGATGCTGCACTCCTGGATTGAGGTCTATCTTCACATCACCTGCCCATGAGTGGTAGTGCATTGGCTCTTTTACATCAATTGTAACTCCACCAATCGCATCGATTACCTTTGCAAATCCATCAAAGTTTACAATCGCATAGTAAGGGATATCTTTACTATCAATACCCAGAAGGTTTGCAACGGTTTTTATAGAAAGTTCAACCCCACCATCTTCAAAGTAATCAGAATTAAATGCAGCGTTAATTTTATCGTATCCATGTCCTGGAATAAGGACTCTTGAATCCCTCGGAATGGAGAGAAGCGTTATCTTTTTGGTGGTTGGGTCAAGATGGACAAGAATCATTACATCAGACCTTCCTGCCTCATTTTTTGTTCGCCTGTCCGTTCCCAAAAGGAGTATATTTGTTGGCTTTGAGGTATCGAGAGGAATCTCCCCCTTTGAGTGCTCATTAATGAGGCTCAAATTTTTTGCCGTAATGTAAACATAATACCCAAGCACCACCACAAATGCTATAAGCACCACAACCAAAACTTGCTTTATAATTTTCTTTGCATTTACAGTCATTTCCAAATTTCCTTTCAATCAAAAATCATTGCTAGATATATCACAAGTGATATTATAATCAAAAATTTTACTAAAATTATGAATTTCCTCATTTTAAAAGTAATTTAATAATATGAGGTCCAAAAAGGAGCGAAATAGTCGTCATTAGCTTAATGAGGATGTTAATAGAAGGTCCTGCAGTATCCTTGAGAGGGTCTCCAACAGTATCTCCAACAACACTTGCCCTGTGTGCTTCAGACCCTTTGCCTCCAAAGTTACCCTGTTCAATATATTTCTTTGCGTTGTCCCAGGCAGCCCCAGCATTTGCCATATAGATTGCAATAATTACGCCAGAAAGAAGCGCTCCTGCTAACAATCCACCAGTAAACTCTTTACCATAGGACATAAAGATAATTAATCCTGCAAATGGAGAAATAACTGCAATAAGAGAAGGAAGAATCATACTCTTTAAGGCACCTTTCGTGGAGATTGCAACGCACTTCTTGTAGTCAGGATCTGCTTTTCCGGACATAAGCCCGGGAATTTCCCTGAACTGCCTTCTAACTTCTTCGACCATAAAACCTGCAGTCCTTGATACCGCCATTATCGCAAGTGCCGAGAACAAGAATGGAAGTGCTGTGCCAACAAACATCCCTGAAATTGTATATGGAGACATAACATCGAGTGAGTTCATTTGCATTGTTTGTACATAAGATGAGAATAGTGCAAGTGCAGTAAGCGCAGCAGAACCGATTGCAAAGCCCTTGCCCATTGCGGCAGTTGTATTTCCAAGTGCATCAAGCGTATCTGTCCTTTCCCTTACTTCATGCGGAAGGTGGGACATTTCTGCAATACCACCTGCATTATCTGCAATTGGTCCATATGCATCGACGCTCAAACTTATACCAAGAGTTGAAAGCATGCCCAAACCTGCAAGGGCAATACCAAAAAGCCCGCTAAACCTGTAAGCAATTATTATTCCTAATGCAATAAGAACAAGGGGGATAAATGTGCTTTCCATTCCAACAGCCATTCCAGAAAGGATTGTTGTTGCAGCGCCACCCTCAGAAGAGGACTTTGCAATTTCAACAATCGGTTTGGAACTCGTATAGTACTGTGTTATGAATCCAATTGCAAGCCCTATAAGAAGCCCGGTAATAATTGCAACAAAGTAGTTAATGCCATTTTGGATACCTTTCGAAACGAAGAAGAAAATCACTATTGCAACAATATTTGCAGCAACAGAACCGATATTAAGCGCCTTTTGAGGATGAATGTTGAGTTTGGATGCAATAAGGGAAGAGACTACACCTATAAGTGAGGAAAGGATACCATATCCAGTGATGAGATATATATAAGTTGAGGCATTGCTTCCAAGCGCAAGCGTCCCAAGGATTATGGCAGCAGTAATTGAACCAACATATGATTCGTACAAATCTGCGCCCATCCCTGCGATATCGCCCACATTATCTCCGACATTATCGGCAATGACCGCAGGGTTTCTCGGGTCATCTTCAGGAATGCCTGCTTCGATTTTACCTACGAGGTCTGCCCCGACATCGGCAGCCTTTGTGTATATGCCGCCACCAACACGAGCAAATAATGCAACAAAACTCGCACCGATTGAATAACCGGTTACTGCAACAAGTGGGCTAACCTGAGGGAGGAATTTCACAGTGATAACATAAGTAAGAAGGGAACCAATAATCCCAAGTCCTGTTACCGTAAGCCCCATTACTGAACCGCCAGAGAATGCAACGAATAGTGCCTCGCCTGTGCTTTTTGTTGCAGCATTCGTAGTCCTAACACTTGCTCTTGTTGCAATGTACATCCCAAAAAATCCAGAAAGCGTTGAGAAAATTGTCCCAAGAATGAAGAAAAGCGCAACATAAGGAGAAATTACCACTCCAATTACAATTGCAAATATAATAACCCAGATATACATCGTCCTGTACTCTTCCAGAAGAAATGCAAGTGCGCCGTCCTGGATTGCCTTTGCGATTTTTTTCATTCTTTCTGTGCCCTGGTCACGCCTTAAGATCGAGATTGATAAGATGATTGCAACGACAAGGGATAACACCCCGAAGATACCTGCAAGCCAAATTCCCATTCTTACCTCCTTCTATTTTCAGAATATGGAGCCGGCGATCTGATTTGAACAGACGACCCGCTCATTACGAGTGAGCTGCTCTACCCCTGAGCTACGCCGGCGCCTAAACTAAAACTTCCTAAAATAAAAATGGAGCGGAAGACGGGATTCGAACCCGCGACACCTGCCTTGGCAAGGCAGTGCTCTACCCCTGAGCTACTCCCGCTTTTGTCTCTCATTTTCATTAAACTGGCGGGATCGATGGGATTCGAACCCACGGTCTCCGGCGTGACAGGCCAGCGTGTTAGACCACTACACCACGACCCCGCTAAATGTATTATATTTAAACTTACAATTTTTTGCAATATCCTAATGGTGGGCGAAACAGGATTCGAACCTGTGACCCCTTCCGTGTGAGGGAAGTGCTCTACCGCTGAGCCATCCGCCCACAACCCACCTAAAAAAATTGGTGCCCTCGAGGAGAGTCGAACTCCTATCGCCGCCTTGAAAGGGCGATGTCCTAACCGTTAGACTACGAGGGCGCAACTGGTGAGCCGTGCAGGATTCGAACCTGCGACACCCGGCTTAAAAGGCCGGTGCTCTGCCTACTGAGCTAACGGCCCCCATAGGGGTATAGCAATAATATAATACAGAAATATTAATTTCTGTCAAGTGGGTAGATTAATAACCCTCGACTCTTTCGACAAACTTTGTGTATTCTTGCTGGAACAAAAGTGATGCTTTGCCCTGAGGCCCGTTTCTCTGTTTTGCAACAATGAGTTCTATTTCTTCCCTATTATCCTCATCTGGCACATGCAAAAAGATAACAACATCTGCATCCTGCTCGATTGAGCCAGATTCCCTGAGGTCTGAAAGAACTGGGCGTTTATCCTCACGCTTTTCTACAGCCCTGCTCAGTTGCGATAGGACTACAATAGGTATATCAAGTTCTCTTGCAAGATTTTTTAGCCCACGGGTAATTTGTGAAATTTCAAGAACTCTATTCTCAACTTTTTGCTCGGACCTTATAAGCTGAAGATAATCTATAAAAATGATTTCAATTTTTGCTTCAATTGCAAGCCTGCGGGATTTTGTCCTTATGTCGTTAAGCGTTACATCTGGAGAGTCATCAATAAAGATAGGTGCTTCATAAAGGCTTGAATATGCCTCGGTTAATTTGGGCCAGTCCTCGTCTCTAAGGTATCCCGTCTTCAATCGCATCATATCAACCTTTGCTTCAGCGCACAACATCCTTTCGATGAGTTGTTCCTTAGACATTTCAAGCGAGAAAAAGCCAACAGGCTTCTGTTCTTTAATTGCAATGTGCTCGGTTATGTTGAGTGCAAGGGACGTCTTTCCAATGCTTGGACGCGCTGCAATAATTACAAGATCAGATTTTTGAAAGCCTCCTGTAATTTTATCAAGCGAGGGAAAGCCGCTCGGAATACCAGAAAGCCCTAGTTTCCTTTTGTGCCGGTTTTCGATTTCGGTAAAGTGCTCGTGGAGGAAGTCCCGAACTCTTAAAAAGTACGATTGTGTTTTTCTTTGAGAAATATTAAAAATCTTCTGTTCTGCAGCGTTGAGGACTTCATCAATATCCATCGACTCATTAAAGCCAAGTTCAGAGATTTCTGCACCAGCCTTTATAAGTTCCCTCAGGAGGGCTTTTGTTTTAACAATCTTTGCGTAGTATTCGACATTTGCAGCATTGGGGACGGAGGATGCAAGTTGCATTATATATGTAGGTCCACCGACAAAATCGAGTTTATTTGTGGAACGCAATTTATCAGTTACGGACACTATATCGATTGGGGTATTTTCTGCTGTTAAATCGAATACAGCCCTCATTATCTCCTCGTGCTCAGGACGATAAAAGTCCTCAGGACGCAAAATTTCGAACACTTTGAGGACTGCTTCTTCGTCAATGAGGATTGAGCCGATTACCGATTGCTCCGCCTCGATACTATAAGGAGGAAGCCTTTTAATCTCGTTTTCAGCCATTATTCTTTTTCAACTCTTACCTTGAGTTCTGCCTGGACTTCCTTGTAAAGTTTTACAGGAATTGTATAGACTCCGAGTTTTTTAATCGGGGTGTCAAGGACGATTTTTTTCTTATCGATATCAATGTGAAGGACTTTTTTAATCTTATCTTCGATGTCCTGAGCAGTTATCGAGCCAAAAAGTTTGTCTCCTGCACCTGCGTTTGCCTTGAAAATGAGTTCCTTTGACTCAAGAATTTCTTTTTCCTTCTTTGCCTGTGCGATTCTTCGCTCCTCTACATTCTTTGACTCATCAACAATTGTCTCTGCAGTATCTTCATCAACAACCTTTGCAAGACCTTTTGGGATAAGATAATTAAGAGCATAGCCCTTTGAAACTGAGACTATGCTCTTTGCATTCCCCAAGCCTTTTACATTCTGTAAAAGAAAAACCTTGATTTTCATTATCTTAAATCTTAACGAAAGGCAAAAGTGCCATTATACGAGCACGCTTAATTGCTCTTGCAAGTTGCCTCTGATGTTTTGCGCAAAGTCCTGTGTTCCTTCGTGGAAGAATCTTTCCTTTTTCGCTTATGAAACGTGAAAGTTTTGCAACATCTTTATAGTCAATCTCTTCATTTCTTGCACAAAATACGCAGACTTTCCTCTTCTGTCTGAAGAAGTATCCTTTCTTTGCAACTCTTTTTGGTGATTCCATTATTTTTACCTCCTTCTATGCAAATGGTACATCTGGTTCTGACTCATCGGTAGCCTCTTCGATTTCAATTTCCTTTGCGCCTTTTGCTACGATGAGTTTTATGTCTCTTGCAACGATTTCTGTTGCGTATCTTTTGTTCCCGTCAACCTCGTATTCTCTTATTCTCAATCTGCCTTCAACGAAAATAAGGTCGCCCTTTTTGATTGTTTTTTCAACTTTGTCTGCAAGCCTGTTCCAGGCAACAATAGTAATGAAGGATGTTTCTTCCTGCCAATTTGAAGGGTCTTGCTTGTTTTTATAGTTTCTGCTGACAGCAATTCTAAGCTGGGCAACTTCATTACCTGTTGGGGTGTACCGGATGTCGGGGTCTGCAACAAGACGCCCTGTAAGGAAAACTCTGTTTACATCAGACATTTTCTTCGACCTCTTGAGTTACCTCTTCTGCCTTTATTTCCTGTGGTTTCTCGGGCATTTCCTTTTCTTTCTTCTCTTCCTTCTTAACAATCATTGCCCTGAGGAAACCATCGGTAACCCTGAAGAAATAGTAAAGGTCTTTAACTGCACTTGCTGGAAGATTGATGTAGGCAAGATAGTAATAACCTCTATCCTGCTTGAGAATGGGATAGGCAAGAGTCCTTAATCCCCATTCGTTTTCACTTCTAAAACTTCCGCCATTTCTTTCCACAAAATCGTGGAATTTCTGCACCAAGCCCCGCCTTTCTTCATCAGAAAGGTTAGCGCTTACGATGTAAAGCACTTCGTAATAATTCATCTTTTTACCTCCTGGACATAAAATTTTTGCCTTGTAAGGCAACCCCTACAAGGAAGGTATCTTTATACCAAACTCTATTATACAGAAAATGGGAGCATAATCAAGATGATGGAGAGGAGGCTTACAATTCCACCCGAAAATCAATTTTTGTCGTTTTTGGGGTTAGTTGGAAAGGGGGTCTTTTAACTCCTTCGATTCAAAGGAGGAGATTTCTCGCTACGCTCGAAATGACTCTGCAGCAGTCACCCCGAGGAGCGGAAAGGGACTTATTATGCTAACGGACTACGTTTTGAAAAATTTTTGAAAATTTTAGCCTGTCCCATCTTGACATTGTTGAAAAATTTATTATAATTAGTAAAATTAAAATAAGTACAGAAAGAAAAAATGGAGGGAAAATTTTAAAAATGGGAAAAGGTATTGCAAAAAATTTTAAACATTATAAAATATATAGGGCAGTGGTGCAAAGAAGCCTGATTCCCAAGATGGGCGCCATGGGAACGGGTGGAGCAAGTGGCGCAACCGACATTGCAAATTTGCTTTTAGGAGTAAAATATAGAAGAAGTAAATTTCTGAGAAAGGGAGGTGAGAAAGAGGCAAAAATGTTGGAGAGAAAAGAGTTTTTGAGTTAGTCAACAAAAGAGCAGTAAAAAATAAAGCAAAATTTCACACAGGAGGTGAAATGATGGAAAGAAAGGGATTTACCCTTATCGAACTTATGATCGTTATTGCGATCATCATCATTTTGGCAGCAATTGCAATTCCTAACTACC
>Ga0081479_114500_pt1 | contig 41968 bp, 45 predicted proteins | sample MamHotmetagenome_FD_70984 | JGI IMG/M metagenome (GOLD analysis project Ga0081479, IMG submission 70984) | Hot spring cone microbial streamer communities from Mammoth Hot Spring (Liberty Cap Streamers), Yellowstone National Park, USA - T=72 v2... | ecosystem: Environmental > Aquatic > Thermal...
TGTGTTTGCAGCCGTTCTATTTCTGCATGGAGATGTCCTGTCTCTATTTCCAAATTCTCGAGCCGTCTGAGCAGAGAGGTCGTCGTCAATGCTTGTTCAGGCATGGGTATAGTTTAACACCACTCAGGGTAAAATGGGTAGGTAGTTACGTTGCTTTCCACCGTCCTTGAGCGGCAGGCGGCCTGGCAGGTGGCGCTTTCCTGTTGGCAGAACCCGCTGCAACCGCCGCCCGTTCCGACCTGTGGGCGGGCAGCGCGCTGGGCCGGGCGCGGGCTGGCGCTGTTTTTCCTGGTCGGTTTGCTGGCCGTAACCGGCATGCTGCTCGCCGGGGCGCAGGATGTGCTCAAGGAGGCCGTGCTGCCTTACCTGCAATCGCAGCCGCTGGCGTGGGTAGTGTTGATCCTGGTCAGTGCGGCGGCGATCCTGGTCATCGGGGAGTGGGTGAGGGAGAAGATGGTCAGGTAGTCGGATAGCCTGGAGGTCGGAATGAGAAGAGGCGTGTTTCTCGTTGGAGCGGGGTGCTGGTCAGCGCGGCGAGAAAACTTGCCGATTAAAGTTCACTGCCTTCGCCTGCTTCGTCTATCCCGTAATAATGCGAGGAAAAATCTTGTGCAAGGCCGATGAATTCCTGCAGCGGAGGTAACTACTCAGCCTTGTCATTGGGAGCCGCGGTAGTGTATCTTTCCTTCAGGAAGTTGGCGATCAAAAGTAACTCCTCTACCCTCCCCATCCTTGTCATTGCGAGCCGCCGCAGGCGGCGAGGCAATCTCCTTGTTGGTCAGGAGATTGCTTCGCTTCGCTCGCAATGACGAGAGGCAAAGGGTTCTTCATTGCTTATAGCAGGTATTTATGATTCGTTCCCTGTTTCATGGACAGTCTGCTCCTGACAGGCCAGGAAGCCCGTCCTACGGTTGTCTTCGGTATGCTCCTGGCAGGCTGGAAAGCCTGTTGCTACGGTTGTCTGCGGTCTGCCGTCTACCATCCACTGTTCACTATCCCCCTTCGCGGATGTGCCGCAAAACTATGGATAGAAAGCACTTCTCAACCGATGACAACCCGACTTCTCCCGAAAATTTGAGTCACGCCCCTTTACGGCATCACCAGGCAACCATAGCAGAAGCATCAAAATAATGGCTGGGATGAGAAATGACAGTTTGGTGAACAAGGAGAGCACCCCGAAAAAGAGCCAGAAAATTACCCACAAGCCATAGCGCCAGCGGCTGTTCCATAGTTGACTGTAAAGATAGAAGCAGGCCGGCAGCAAGATAACGTAATCATATTGCCGGCTATAAGGGATGACCAGAAAGTTCAGCGTGATAGCCAGCAAGAACAGGTATGGATGAAGCCCTTCTTTGAGCCAGCGGGCAACGACATAGATCAGATGTGGGATGAAAACAACAGCGGGGATTCCTACATTCGCATAACTGAAGTAAAAACTGGCAGCCAGGCCCTCACCCCCCAGAAATTTTTGGCCCAAAAATACAGCGCTCATCAGCGCCGTGACCCAATTCTCATATAAAAACCAGGAAGAGGCCAAAGCCAGCAGGGTTACAGTTAATGCCAGGATCAGAATAGTGCTCCACGCCCGCTGTCGAAACAACTCCGCCATGAGCAGCAAGAACGGCACAAAGACAACGTGTATTTTGAGAGTGGTGAGAATCAGAACGAAGGAGATTGCCCAAGGGGTGGCCTTCCTTCCGGCCACGAAAGCCCAGGCGAGACTGATTGCCAGTCCAACCAGGGAGGACAACTGTCCTAACGCAATGGCAAATATCGTTGTCGGCAGGACGAATAACAGGGTCATTCCGAGGATAAGTGGCCTTGTATCGCTCTCTTGTTCTGGCAGCCAGCAGTAAGAAAAGATTAATAAAATAATGACGCAAAGGGTACAGGTCGTTTGCCAGAACAAAGGATGTTTCAGCAAATAGTAAGGGGAAAGGATGAAAGCAATCCAGGGAGGGGCAAAGAATTCTAGCGTATAGGGATTCCTGCCTTGATAGAGGAGCCGGATTCCCTGTATATAATTCCCGTAATCAACCGGCAGATCTCCACTGTATGCCTCGGTCGTTCTGGCTACGGTGCTCAAGGCAAACAGAATACCAAATACCAGGATGTAGACGACAGGAGAAAATCGGTCGCGCGCTCGCATCTCGTTGTCCTTGTTCGAAAGACGTGGGGATCGGCAAACCTGGCGAGGGTTCGATTCTCTCACGGCAAAGATGATTGGCCCGGTCAGCACCGATTTGATTTTGCCCCATTTTTGCCAGATTGTAAACACTCGCCAGCAAGAGGAATGATCATACGCGCGAGGTAACTATTCAACTATTCTAACACAAATTTATTATCTCCTATCGTGAATCTTATACGGTAGTGTATCTTTCCTTCAGGAAATTTGAACTCCTCTACCCTTCCCCATCTTTGTTGCGGCAGAAAATTTTCTACCGTTGGTAGAAAATTTTCTACCGTTACATTGCGAGCCGCCGCAGGCGGCGAAGCAATCCCCATATCGGCCAGGAGATTGCTTCGCTTCGCTCGCAATGACAGGAGACGGATGGTTTTTCATGGCTTGTGGTTACCAGACCCCCTTCCTCGCAAGCGGGGTTAGACCCCTTCCCCGCAAGCGGGGTTAGAGGTTCCTGCCCCGTAAACGGAGTTGGGGGTAAGCGGGCTCTCTCCGCGAATTTCCTGAACGAACGATACATTCCCCCCCCGCATTTCCTCATCCCGCCCCATCCGCTGCCGATGGGGTATAATCAACCCGATGGTTTCCCGTTCCCCTCGAGCAATTGATGGCCGCGCTGCGCCGGAGGATCAGATCAACTATGCCCTGCGTCCCCAGCGATTGAGCGATCTGATCGGGCAGGACCAGGTCAAGGAGAACCTTTCCATCCTGATCCAGGCGGCGAAGCAGCGCGGTGAGCCGCTCGACCATGTACTCTTTTACGGTCCGCCGGGACTGGGCAAGACGACCCTGGCGCACGTGCTGGCAAACGAGATGGGGGTGAGTATCAAGGTGACCTCCGGGCCAGCCATTGAGCGCGCTGGAGACCTGGCCGCCATCCTGACCAATTTGCACGCCGGCGATGTCCTCTTCATTGACGAGGTACATCGGCTGGGAAAGGCGGTGGAAGAGGTGCTTTATCCGGCGATGGAGGACTTTGCCCTGGACATCGTCATCGGCAAGGGACCTGGGGCGCGATCCATCCGCCTGAAGCTCCCACGCTTTACGGTAGTTGGCGCCACGACGCGCCTGGCACTGGTCAGCGCGCCGCTGCGGGCGCGCTTCGGCGCCGTCTATCGCCTGGATTATTACGACCTGGCCTCCATGCAGGCGATTGTGCGCCGGGCGGCGACGATGTTGCCGGTGGAGGTGGATGAAGGAGGCATTGAGGAGATCGCCCGCCGCGCGCGCGGCACGCCGCGCGTCGCCTTGCGCCTGCTGCGCCGCGTGCGCGATTATGCCCAGGTGCGGGCGGATGGGCGCATCACCCGCGCCGTGGCGCAGGAGGCCCTCGATCTGCTGGCGATTGACCCGCTGGGGCTGGATGAAGTGGATCGACGCGTGCTGCGCACGATTATCGAAAAGTATCAGGGAGGCCCGGTCGGCCTGGCGACGATAGCCGCCGCCATCGGCGAAGAGGCCGATACGATCATGGACGTTGTCGAGCCGTATCTGCTCCAGCTCGGCTTCCTGGATCGCACGCCACAGGGGCGCGTGGCCACGCGCGCCGCCTATCAACATCTGGGTTTGCCCTATCCCGAAGAAAACCAGCCCAAATTGCTATAGCTGCCCGCCTCCATGACCGCAAACGACATCTCACGGCTGGCAGACCGCCGATGGCAAGAGGAAATTTTGTGGTGAGGGATAACTGTCTGCCAGCCATGCAGAACCCTCTGCCTCCCGTCCTTGCGAGGAGCGTTCCTTACGACGAAGCAATCCCCCAGCGGATGGGGGCTGAGAAAGGGGAGAGCGCTTCGCCCCAAAATGGCTCGCCATCACGCGGCTGGGCAGTTACAAAATTGCCAGAGTTTTCAGGAGGTTCTCGGTGTCTACCTGGGATTTTGTGATCATCGGTTCGGGATTTGGGGGTAGCGTTTCGGCAATGCGCCTGAGCGAGAAGGGATATTCGGTGCTGGTGCTGGAAAAGGGAAAGCACTATGAGGACCAGGACTTCGCCCGAACCAACCTGCAATTCTGGAAATATCTCTGGATGCCGGCGCTGCGCGCTTTCGGCATTTTGCAGATCAGCCTCTTCAAAGGGGCGATGGTGCTTCATGGCGCCGGCGTTGGAGGGGGAAGTCTGGGATATGCCTGCGTGCTCGAAGTGCCCTCCGAGGCCACCTTTGCCACCCCTCCCTGGCAGCATCCCTTACCCTGGGGAGAGGTTCTGCGCCCCTACTACGCCCTCGCGCGACGCATGTTGGGAGTGGCGCGTACGCCCCGCCTCTGGCGCGCCGACGAATTGTTGCGCCAGATCGCCGAAGTGCGCGGCCAGGGAGCGACCTTTCGCCCTACCGATGTCGGCATTTACTTTGGGGAGCCGGGCAAAACCGTTCCCGATCCTTTCTTCGATGGACAGGGCCCGGCGCGTAGCGGATGCACCTTCTGCGGTGGCTGCATGGTCGGCTGTCGCCACAATGCCAAGAACACGCTGCCCAAAAATTACCTCTACTTCGCCGAAAAGAACGGGGCGCGCATTCTGCCCGAATCGGAGGTCATTGACGTTCGTCCTTTGCAGGATGCGCCGGATGGGGCGCGCTACGAGGTCGTCTTTCGCCGTTCGACAGCCTGGCCGCCATTTGGACAGAAAAGGCGCGTGCGCGCCCGGAATGTGATCTTCGCCGCGGGTGTGCTTGGTACGCTGCGCCTGCTGCTCACCTTACGGGATGTGCGCAAATCCCTGCCGCGCATCTCGCCCCGGCTGGGGGAGAACGTGCGCACGAACAGCGAAGCCCTGTTAGGCGTCACGGCGCGCCATGATCGGGTGAATTATTCGGAAGGCATTGCCATTTCTTCCATCTTCAACGCCGATGAAGTGACGCGCATCGAGCCGGTGCGTTATCCGGAAGGTTCGGATTTGATGCGCATTCTGGCAGCGCCGCTGATCTCCCAGGATCGGCCTGTTCTGCTACGCCTGCTCCTTTCACTCTGGGAATGGCTGCGCCATCCTGTGGATGCCCTCCGCGCCTATGTCCTCCCCGGTTGGGCGCGGCGATCCACGATCCTGCTGGTAATGCAGCATGTGGACAATCGTATGCACCTTCGCCTGGGGCGCAGCCTCTTTACCCTCTGGCGCCGCGGACTGGTTGCAGCGCCCGACCATGAGCGCCCGGTGCAGGCGCGCATCGAGGCCGGTCACGAGATCGCCCGAGAACTGGCGCGGCTCGTGGACGGCTTCCCGGCGGGTTCGGTCGGCGAAAATCTGCTTAACCTGCCGACCACGGCGCATATCCTCGGCGGTTGCCCGATTGGACGGACAGCGGAAGAAGGGGTGGTGGACGAGCAGTTCCGCGTCCATAACTACCCCGGTCTGTATGTGGTGGATGGTTCCATCATGCCTGGCAACCCAGGCGTTAATCCTTCTCTCACAATTACAGCTCTGGCTGAATATGCCATGAGCAAAATTCCCCCGAAAAGCCATGTCAATCTTTGAAAACAAAATTGTCCTTGTCACCGGTTCGGGTCGCGGCATTGGCCGCGAAATCGCCCTCCACTTTGCCCGCCAGGGGGCGGATGTGGTGGTCAACTTTTTCCGCAATCGCGCCCCGGCAGAGGCGACCGCAGAGGCCATCCGTCAACTGGGACGGCGCGCGTTGCTCGTCAAGGCAGATGTCGGCGATCTGGATGAACTGAATCGGCTTTTTGATGCCATCGAAGCCGGGTTTGGCGCGCTGGACATCTTCATCCACAATGCCGCTTCCGGCTATAACCGCCCGGCGCTGGAACAGAAGCCAAAAGGCTGGGAATGGACGATGAATATCAACGCCCGTTCGCTGCTTTTTGGCGCTCAACGGGCTGCCATGCTCATGGAGCGCCGCGGACGTGGCTACATCGTCAGCATCTCCAGCCCTGGCTCGCAGCGTGTGCTGCCGGATTACGTGGTCGTCGGCGCCAGCAAGGCCGCCTTAGAGGCGCTCACCCGCTATCTGGCAGTGGAACTGGCACCGAAGAACATTGTGGTCAACGCAGTGGCGCCGGGGGTCGTGGATACCGAAGCGCTGCAGCACTTTGCTAGTATGCAGAACAAGGAGCGCATCCTCGAAGAATTCCTGCGCCACGTTCCCGCCGGGCGACTGGTGACGCCGCAGGATGTGGCAAACGTAGTCGCCTTCCTGTGTACCCCGGCGGCAGAAATGATCCGCGGCCAGGTGATCGCCGTGGATGGGGGCTATCTGCTCCCGGTCACGAAATTGTTTTGAGCACGGCGCGCGCCGGCGCTCCATCTGAGCCGACCAGCCTGAGAGGCAGGCAGTAAAGCTCATAAAAGCCGCGTGGGACTTCGTTCAGGTTGACGCCTTCGAGGATCACCACGCCGGCTTTGAGCAGTATCTGATGGGTCGGCCGCGAATTCCCGAAGGGGGCCACGGACAGGTAGTCCACACCGACCAGTCGCACGCCTTTCTCCACCAGCCATTGCGCGCCATCCTCGGGGATGGCGACGAAATCCCGTCGGAACGCTTTTTCCCCGCGCGCCCAGTATTTGGAATTTCGCGTTCCAAAGAGCACGCGCTGGATGCCGCTGGGCCAGGGGGTGCGCTCTAACACTTCGGCTGTGATCATTTCGACGTCATCGGGATACTGCACCACGTAGCAGGGCCCAATCATCACCTCCAGGGGTAGCTGCTCCACGGTCTGATGATTGTCTAAGAAATGGTGGGGAGCATCTACGTGCGTTCCGATATGCACCCCGGCGCTGAGATGGGAGACGTTGGCGTTGGCGCCCTGGGCAATCGCCGCCACCTGTTTCAGCTCAATCGGCGGATCGCCCGGCCAGACCGGCAAATCCGGATGGATGGGTAGGGAAATATCGTAGAAAGCCATAAAACCTCCGTGGGAAAATTGTAGCACAAAGTGCTGTGAGAGCCTCGAACTTGCCACGCTCTCCTGCCTGTTTTCGAGGTATGGTAAAGGATGCTGGTATAATGAAAACATGAGCGTGGAATCGCCGCCCTGGAGCCGAAATACGAAACTGGTCGTTGCGCTGAGCCTGGTGGCTGCGCTCTTCGGGCTGTTAATTTACTTCCGAAGGCTTTTTCTGCCGCTCCTGCTCGCTTTTTTACTGGCCTATCTTCTTTACTCGCCGGCTTATTTTCTATCCACGCGGCTCAGGCTCTCCTGGCGTCTGGCGGTGACGCTGATCTACCTGCTGATCCTGGCCGCGCTGATTGGATTTCTCACCTGGGGCGGCATTAGCCTGGTGTCGCAGTTTCAAAATCTGCTGGATCTGCTTCAGAACAGCCTGCAAAAATTGCCCGAATTTTTCCGGGGATTGACCCAGGGATCGTTTGCTTTCGGCCCGCTCTCCTTCGATTTCAGCCGCTTTGGGATGAGCAATTTAAGCGATCAACTCCTGGGCGCGGCGCAATCGTTGTTGGGGCGATTGACTTCCGTGCTTGGCGCCATCGCCAGCGAGACGGCGATCTTCCTGGGATGGACGCTGTTCGTGTTGGTGATCTCGTACTTTTTGCTGGTGGAAAGCGGCGGCCTGCGGGATGCGATGCTGCGAATCGAGGTGCCACGCTATCAGGCGGATATGAAGCGCTTGATGCAGGAGATAGAGTACATATGGAGCGCTTTCTGGCGTGGTCAGTTAATCGTCGTGGGACTCACGGTTTTGCTCTACAGTCTGCTGCTCAGCATTTTTGGCGTTCGCTACTGGTTGGGGCTGGCCTTTGTGGCCGGGATTGCCCGGCTCCTGCCCTATATTGGGCCAACGGTTAACTGGACGCTCCTCTTCCTGGCGGCCTATTTTCAGGATTACAAGCTGTTTGGCCTCTCTCCTCTTGTCTATACGCTTCTGGTTTTAGGCTCCGCGATCCTGATGGATCAGGTACTGGACAACTTTATCTCTCCGAAGATTATCGGTGAGTCGCTGAAAATTCACCCGGCGGCTATCCTGGTAGGGGCTTTGATTGCCGCCAATCTGCTGGGCGTGATCGGGGTGCTGATCGCGGCGCCGCTGGTGGCAATGACCAGAGTCATCCTGCGTTACCTGGTGCGCAAACTCTTTGATTTACCTCCCTGGCCGGAGACGGAGCCGCCCCTTCCATCTCCCTCTCCCTTGATTTCCACAGCGCGGTTGCAGCGCTTTATCCATTCTTTTCGTAAAAAGGAGAAGTCAACATGAACGCTCGTGAACCCCGTACCACCACCCTCGCCGAGACCGAAAATTACATGGTCTGGAAGGCCGAGGAACCCGATGGCGAGACGACCTATCATATCGAGATGAACAATGTCACCCTCCATTTCTTTGAGGAAGAGTGGCAGGAGTTTCTCGATCTCATCGCTTCGCTTGAGGAAGAATAAGGAGAAACGTGCTGACGCTGACGGATGTCCCTGGGATTGAAGTCGGCCATGCGCAGGATGAGGAGGCCCTGACCGGCTGCACGGTGATACTTTGTCGTCATGGGGCCGTGGCAGGCGTGGATCAACGCGGCGGCGCACCGGGTACACGGGAGACCGATCTGCTCAAGCCGGTCAATTTCGTGGAGCATGTCCACGCCGTGTTGCTCACGGGAGGCTCTGCCTTTGGCCTGGAGGCCGCCGGCGGCGTGGTTCGCTATCTTGAGGAACGAGGGATCGGATTCAACGTGGGCGTGGCGCGCGTCCCAATCGTGCCGGCTGCGGTGATCTTTGACCTGGCCCTGGGACGCGCTGACCGCCGTCCCGATGCGACCATGGGCTATCGCGCCGCGGCCGCGGCTTCGCGCCAGCCTGTGGCAGAGGGGAACGTAGGGGCAGGCTGCGGCGCTTCGGTTGGCAAGATTTTAGGGATGAAACAGGCGATGAAAGCGGGGGTCGGGAGCGCGGCCGTACGCTTGAGCGGTGGCATTGTGGTCGGCGCGCTGATGGTAGTAAACGCGTTCGGCGATGTGATAGACCCTCGGACGGGTCGCATTGTGGCCGGTGCGCGCTCCACCCGCTTTGGCCCGGTGCAGATCGGCGAGCCCGGTGGGTTTGTGGACACGCTGGAGCTGATGAAAACAGGCATCGGGCGCACGCTGCTGCAGTTTGTGACGCGCAGCAACACCGTGATCGGAGTGGTGGCGACCAATGCCCGCCTCAGCAAGGCCGAGGCGACGCGCATGGCACAGATGGCGCAAGATGGGGTGGCGCGCGCCATTCGTCCAGCCCATACCATGCTGGATGGCGATACGCTCTTCGCCCTTTCGACCGGGAACAAACGCACAGACCTCTCGGTTTTGGGCGCGGTCGCCGCGGAGGTGGTCGCGGAGGCGATCCTGCGCGCCGTGTATCAGGCGCGTGCCGCCGGCGGGCTGCCGGGGCTGGCAGAGGATGAAGCCGGAACGGCCGGCTCTTAGCCTGGCAGGAGAGAGTTCACTCTTCTTTCTGATCCTCGCGCACGAACAGGCTGAGCAGGACGCTCACCAGGCTGATCACCAGTGCGCCCCAGAACGCGGCCCAAAATCCATCCAGGGTAAGCTGGATGCCGAACAGGTTCCCAATCCAGGCTGTCAGCGAGAGCATCAGGGCATTGATGACCAGGGTGAACAGTCCTAAGGTCAGCAGGATGAGCGGGCAGGTAAGGAATTTGAGCACCGGGCGCACGGTGGCATTCACCAGGCCGAAAATCAAAGCCAGCCATATCAGGGAAAACCAGCCGCTTTCCAGGTGAATGCCCGGCACGATCCAGACGGCAACGAAAAGCGCCAGCGTGTTAATCGCCCAACGGGTGAGAAATTTCATAGCGTCCTCCTGTTTAGACGAAGGAACCCGGCTCTTCAGAGCCGGGCCTTTTCAGCGGTCCCGACGGGATTCGAACCCGCGATCTCAGCCTTGACAGGGCCGTATGTTAACCGCTACACCACGGGACCTTGCAGGCAAGAGTTTATCATAATTACGGAAAAGCGTCAAGGTTCCAATCCCCTCTTCCCCTGATAACCCGTGCTATAATCGTGCGCATGCACGCCGGGATCATGCTTGGCAAACGCTACCAGCTCCTGGAAGAAGTAGGGCGCGGCGGGATGGCTTATGTCTTCCGCGCACGGGATATACTCCTGGATCGCTATGTGGCTATTAAGGTGCTACGCGAGGACTATTCCAACGATCCGCTCTTTCAGGAGCGCTTTCGCCAGGAGGCTCGGGCGGCCGCCAGCTTAAGCCACCCGAATATCGTGACCGTTCACGATTTCGGGATGGATGGCGGGAAGCTCTATATCGTCATGGAATATGTGCCCGGCACCGATCTGAAGACTATGCTGCGTCAGCGGGGACGGTTTAGCGTCCCGGAGGCCGTGGCGCTGATGGTACAGGCCTGTGCAGGGATCGGCTATGCTCATCGCGCCGGCCTGGTACATTGCGACGTCAAACCCCACAATATGCTGGTGACCCCGGATGGGCGATTGAAAGTGACCGATTTCGGGATCGCTCGTGCCCTGGCGACCTTGCACCCCGCCGAAGAAGATGTCGTCTGGGGATCGCCCTTGTATTTCTCTCCAGAGCAGGCTGCCGGGCAATTGCCCACCCCTGCTTCGGATGTGTACTCCCTGGGCGTGGTGCTCTATGAGTTGCTGGCCGGCACCCCTCCTTTTCGCGGCGAAACGCCTCAGGAGCTGGCGCGCCTGCACATGTACGCAGACCCCACCCCGATCCGGGAATACGTCCCAGATATTCCCGAGGCGCTGGAGGCGATCATTCACAAGGTGCTCTCCAAAGAGCCCTCTGCCCGTTACCGCACAGCGGATCAACTGGGACGGGTGTTGGTGCACTTTGCAATGAAAGAAGGGAAGGCGCCATCTGGGGAAACTGCTTTCACGGCCCCAGCCGGGAAAGCTTCGCCACCCCCTCCTCGGATTCCTGCACCGCCCCCTTCGCTCCCCTCCATAGATTGGGGCACCATCGGGCTGGCACTGCTGGCGCTGCTTGCCGTGGGAGGGTTAATCCCCTTCTGGATGTGGGTGTACTTTGTGTACCATCCGAAGTGAGAGGCCGCCGTCGTCATCGGGAGGAAGTCAGAATGCGTGTTCACTGGCTACAACATGTTCCTTTTGAAGGCCTCGGTCGGATCGAGGACTGGCTCCGGCAAAAGCAATCCAAGGTGAATGGGACGCGTTTCTTTGAATCCGACGAATTGCCAGACCCTCACCAGGTAGATTTCCTGATCGTGATGGGCGGGCCGATGAGCGTGAACGACGAGGAAGAATTTCCATGGCTCCGCCGCGAGAAGGAGTTTATCAGGCAGTGTATCCGGCTGGGAAAATCTGTTCTGGGTATTTGCCTGGGCGCTCAGCTCATTGCGAATGCGATGGGAGCGCGGGTCTATCGGAATCTTTACAAAGAAATCGGCTGGTTCCCGGTGCAGGGGATACCTTCAAACAACCGCTCACTCTTCCGTTTTCCGCCTGCGTTTGAGGCGTTCCGCTGGCACGGCGAAACCTTCGACCTGCCTCCAGGGGCAGCTCGCCTTGCCAGCAGTGAAGGCTGTGAAAACCAGGCATTTCAACTGGGGCGCTCGGTGATCGGTTTGCAGTTTCACCTGGAGACTACACCAGAAACCGCCAGGGAGCTTGTCAGGCATTGCCGGGAAGAACTGGCGCCCTCAAAATATGTGCAATCCGAAGAGGTCATTCTGGGAGCACCGGAGGAGAGATACAGGGCCATCCATGCGTTGCTGTTCCAGGTGCTCTCCTTTCTGACGGATACTGCTGGCTGAGAGACACATCCCGCCGATGGCTGCGCTCGTTTTGCGGCGGCGATGCATGGACTGTTCTTTTTCACGAATCGCAAGGGATGACTTTGACATAGAGAGGTGCGTTTGTTCGAGCTATTATTTCTGGGTACCTCCGCTTCTGCTCCTTCCGTGAAGCGAGGACTTTCGGCGCAAATTGTTAAACACGAGGAATATCGTTTCCTGGTAGATTGTGGAGAGGGCACACAGCGCCAGATTTTACAGGCAGGTGTCGGGTTTCGCCAGCTTTCTCACATCCTGATCACCCATTCCCATCTCGATCATATCCTCGGATTGGGCGGGTTGCTCTCCACCTTCATGCGCTGGGAGACGATTGACGAGCTTCACCTTTACGGCTCCAGGAGTGCGCTGGAGCGCGTGCGCGTGCTCGTGTACGAGGTGGTGTTGCGAGGAAAACAGCCCCCGATGGCGCTTCACTGGCACGAGATCGAACCGGGCATTTTCTTCGAGGCGAAGGACTTCACCATTCGTGCCTTCCCCGTCACCCATCGAGGGCCGGAATCGCTCGGTTACCTGTTTGAAACGCGTCCGCGTCGCCCCTTCCTGGCAGAAAAGGCCGCTGCCCTGGGGGTGCCTTTTGGCCCCGAGCGACGCGAACTCGTAGCCGGGCGGGCCATCACCTTGCCCGATGGGCGGCGCATTGAGCCAGACGATGTCCTGGGAGAATGGCAACGGGGTACCCGACTGGTTTTGGTAGGAGATGCCGGGCGTACCGATGACCTGCTCGAGGTATGCCGCGAGGCGGATGCGCTGGTCATTGAGGCTACTTACCTGGAAAGCGAAGCCGAGATGGCGCGCCAGTTCTCCCATCTCACGGCGCGCCAGGCCGCAGAGCTGGCGGCGCGTGCCGGCGTGCAGCAATTAATCCTGACTCATATTTCACGCCGCTACCGGGAAAAGGACGTGCTGGAGGAAGCTCAGGCTATCTTTCCGAATACCGTCGTAGCGCGCGATTTTGACACCTTCCTCATCAAGCGAAAAGAAGCATGATGTCTCCTTCTCTTTCAACCATTGGTGTTCTGACTTCCGGCGGGGATGCGCCGGGGATGAACGCGGCCATCCGCGCCGTCACCCGCACGGCGCTGTACCATGGTGTGCAGGTGATCGGCATCCTGAATGGTTTTGATGGCCTGATCAACGGCGAATTCCGCCCGTTGGGAGCGCGCGATGTGGGCGGCATCCTCCCCCGCGGCGGCACCATTTTGCAAACGCGGCGCAGTGAGCGCTTCTTTGAAACGCGCTATCAGCGCGAGGCGATCCGTCACCTCAACGAGGCCGGGATCGAGGGCCTGATCGTGATTGGCGGCGAGGGCTCGATGCACGGCGCCCATGCCCTTTCTCAGCAAGGGGTACGGGTGGTGGGTATCCCGGCCAGCATTGACAATGACATTTGGGGCACCAACATGTCCATTGGCGTGGATACGGCCCTGAATACCATCATGGATGCGGTGGACAGACTGCGGGATACCGCCTCTTCCCACAACCGCGCTTTCCTCATCGAAACGATGGGGCGCGGCTGCGGTTACCTGGCGGTCATGGCAGGGATTATTTGCGGCGCAGAGATGGTGTTGATCCCGGAAGTGGAAACCAAAGTGGAAGAGGTCATCGCCGCCGTTGAAGATGCCTATCGCCGCGGCAAAGCCCATGCCATTATCCTGGTCGCAGAAGGCGCTTCGATCAAAATCCACGATCTGGCTCAGGCCATTGATCAGGCCGATGTGGGCTTCAAAACGCGCATCACCATCCTGGGGCATATCCAGCGCGGCGGCTCCCCGACGGCTTACGATCGCCTGCTCGCCTCACGCATGGGATTCAAGGCCGTTGAGACCCTTCTGGCTGGGGAACATGGCGTCATGGTGGGATTGAAAGGCCGCTTGATGGAAACGGTGCCGCTCAGCCAGGTGATCGAGCATCAGCGCGCCGTCAACATGGAATACTACCAGATGGCGCGCATCCTGGCGCGCTAAGCGGGCTCAAGGCAGGCCTGAAGTTTCCTGATGATCGAGAAACGACTGGAGGATCATCGTCGCCGCCCATTCGTCCAGATGGCCGCGGCGCTTTTTGCGTCGCGCGCCGGCAGCGATCCGTGCAGCGCGTGCATCCTGCGTGCTGAACGATTCATCCCATAGCACCACCGGTAGTTCACCGGCTGCCTGCAGCGCCTGCGCAAAGTTTACGGCGCGCCGACCGGCCGCATTCGGTTTCCCAGCCTCATCCAGCGAGACCCCGACAACGATCAGGCCCACCTGATGCGCATGGGCCAGGGAAAGCACCTGCGTCACATCCGCAGCGCGCGAGATATGTCGCAGCACGGTCAGCGGACGGGCGAGCTTCCCCTGCTCATCCGAGATGGCAATCCCCAAACGTTTTTCACCGTGATCCACGGCCAGAACGCGCATCGGAAATCCCTACGGCAAGAGGCGGATCGTCATCTGGATCGGCAGCAGGGGCACCCAGGGCCAGAAGGGCGGCCAGATTTCCAGGCGCGGCGGTTCAGCAAGGGGGAGCGAACGCAAGGCCTGGAGCGCCTGCGAGGAGGCTTTCCCGCGCAGGGTGGCAAAAATCTCAAGCGTATCCAGCCGCGCCAGCAAGCGACGTTGCGCCTCCAGAGAGAAACGCAGGCGCAGCGGTTCCTCCGCATTTTCCACTTCCACCGTCAACAGACGATAGCGCAAACTATCCGCTTGCGGCACATCCTCTGCCGCTAAAGCAGCGTTCAGGCGAGATTCGAGCAGCGGGCGCAGGGCCTCCCCCGAAAGGGTCCAGAGGCGATAGCGCACGCGCAGACGAAGGTGCAGGCGGGAAGGATAAGTCTCTGGCGGCGGCTGCGCCTGATCTTCCAGCACTTCCGCCAGTTCCAGGGTCTCCGGGAAAAGCAGGTCCCCTTCGGCGAGGTGCTGTCGCGCTTCCTGGATCGCCTGGGCGCGCAATTGCGAAAGTAGCTGTTCCCGCAGCGCCTGCACCTCTTGCGGCGTGATAGCGAGACGTTCGATGTCATCGCCCCCTTGAGTCGGCTGCGGGTTGGTGACAGAGAGTGAAAGCGCAAGCGGCCCTTCGATGGCCCGGATGGCCTGTGCCGGCACGTTCCCCTGCGACCCCGCCTCCACAGCCTCAACCGGTACCTCTACAAACTGCCCCGCGCTCGGCGGCAATCCGGCTTCGTTGAGCGTGATGAAGCGTTGTGGCTTATCTCCTGGCACATAGACCACCGTTCCCGCCGGAATCGTCTGCGAAAGGGTCGTCAGATTGGTGAAGCGCACCATCCCTTGCGCCTTGCGCAGCGGTACGACAATCCTTTGTGTCGCTTTCAAGTCCTCCTCAGCGATTTGCTCGACCTCTACAGGCTGAAGCCTCAGGGCAGGCTGCGTTGCATCGGGGATGGAAGATGCCACCAGGGTAAAAGTCTCCTTTTGCAGGCGCGTTTGGGGCGTTAAGGTCAGTGTGGCCCGAGGCAGGAAGAGCACAAGCAGGTTGAGGACGGCCAGGACGCCGAGAAAGAAGAAGAGCAGGCGAGAAAGGGGAGAAAGCGGGCGCGTTCGCTGAGCGACCGGACGCTTGATCCGTCTGGAAGAATGCGGCAACCGCTTCGGGGGAGCAGGCCAGGGCCGACGTTGCGCCTGGCGGAGGTGCGCAAATGCCGGGATGCCCAGCGCCTTTGCCATGGCCCGCACTTCCACCCTGCGGCTGACAATTCCCAATTCTGCCCCCAGGCGACGGGCATGGAACTGGAGAAACTTCAAATCCAGCACCTGGAGGCGCACCCTCTTCCGCGCCGGCCAGATCAGCAAGACTCGCCGCGTTTTCGCCCAGTGCAGGCGATCGCGCAGCGAGAAGCGATCATCATGTTCCTCAAGATGGAGCAGAAAGATGCTCGGCATGTTCAGGACATCTGGCGCGCCTTCTCCTGAGCCGAACGCAAAGCCATCTGTTGACGCAAGGAGCGAATGTCCTCAGGGATGGTGAACAGCGCCCCAAGATAGATCAGGAAGCAGATCAACCAGGCGCCGACTCCGATCCACAGGATCGCCGTTCCCAGATCGTAACGGTCGGCGATGATGCCGGCCAGGAGCGGCGCAAACGCTGCGCCTGTGTTCTCGATGAAATACTCGACCGCCTGGGCCGTGGAACGCACCTCGGGCAGGGTGATGTCGAACACCGTGGAGACCACGTTCGGGGCTGAGAAGGGCATGAAAAAGGCGGTGAGCATCATCAGAACAAAGAACAGGCCGCGTTGTTCGAGAGGCGTATTCAAGGAGAGGAGCAGGAAGAAAGCGCCGCCGATCACCCCCAGACTGGAGACCAGCACGCGCCCCCGCGGCGTCCGTCGAAACATGAAATCGCCCAGCGCCCCGCCGACGAAGTAGCTGGCCGAAAGCATCAGGATCAACGGCGCCATCGTAAAGAGCACAGCGTTTTCATCATAGCCGCGTTCCTGGGAGAGATAGGTGAAAAACCATACGCTGATCACATTCCAGGGGAAGACGCCGAAAAACCCCTGCAGGAACAGCAACCACATGGTGCGCTTTCTGAGCACATCCCGCAGGGCGTTCAGCGAAAAACGATACTGTCCAATCTCCAGTTGCTCAAGCTCCGGTTCGGCCTGACCGCGAGGTACCTCACGCACGAATAAAAAGATCACCAGCGCAACGAGCAAGCCCAGGCTGCCGGTCAGGTAGAATATCGAACGCCAGCCTCCCAGCATCGGCGCCACCATCAGGGCCAGGATCATCCCTGACAGATAGCCAAGGGGTTGGGCAAGCTGCAACAGTCCATAGATGCGACTGCGCATCTGCGGGCTAAAGTAATCCGCCACCAGACTATACAGGCCGGGATACGAAGAATCGTCAATGCCCGTGGATGCGCGAGCCACAAAGAAAGGAAAATAGCGACGGGCAAGCGCACTCAACCAGGTCGTAGATCCCCAGATGAAAGAGGCCAGCGCAAGCAATCGGGCGCGCGACCAGCGATCGTACAGAAAGCCCCAGAGCGGATAGAGAAGCGTGCTGACCAGCAGGCTGCCGGTCATCACCGCCCCCATCTGGGTTTTGCTGATCTGAAACTCCTCCATCACCTGTGGCAGGATGGGATTGATGAGCTGTTTGTCAATCTGATGTAACAGCATGAAAGCAAAGAAGATGGCGATCACGCCCCAGCGATAGCGGCCGGTGATAGACATGGAATCTCCTTGTTCTCTTGAGGTTGCTTTGACTACGAAAGGCACACCCTCCGAAAGTGGAAGCACTCCCGGAGTTTGCCATCCGGTTCCGCGTTTCTCTCTTTCTCAGGGACAGGCGCCAGGGAAGAGGAAGGGGAAGAAGGTGCACCAGCGATAGGTAGCATCCACCCACCACAGGAAGCCACCGCAGGCACAGAGCAACAGCAAGAACGCGAGGACGGCGATCAGGATGGGGAGGGGGAATTTCCGTTCTGTCGGCGCTGCGGGAGGCGCCATGGGAGGCACTGGCGTCGGAGCGGGATAAGGCGCCGGCGCAGGGGCGGCAGGGCGCGCAGGTGGGACCGCGGCTGCAGGAGGTGGGGCCGCCACCGTGGCTTTTGCGCTCGGCGAAACCACCGTCGCACCCGGATCGAAAGTCACCGCCTCAAACACCAGGCTGATGGATTCTCCCAGCGAGATCACGTCCCCTGGCTTGAGCACATACGGCGCGCTGATGCGTCGCCCGTTGACCAATGTGCCATTCGTGGAGCCGAGATCCTCCAGAACATAGCGCCCTCCCTGCAGCATCAGGCGGGCATGGCGTCGCGAAACCTCGGCGTCGGCAATGTGGATCGGGTTGGAGGGATCGCGTCCGATGGTCAATTGTTCTCCCTCCAGCGGGTAAACCGTGCCAGGGACGGGCCCTGTGCGCATGACCAGTTGAAATTGAGATGTCATATCTTCCTCCAGGAAAAATTTTATCAGAAGTCCCGTAAAATCCTATTCTCAACCTGTTTACTTCATAAATGTATCCTTCTTCCTCAGCCCACTTCGTTCTCTTCAAAACCGGGAACCTCCTGCCAGGAAGCTCCAAAGCATACAGAAAATTGGGGTGAATATGCGGATGCTTCCTTTTCCTCAGCCTGGAACCTCCCATCTTGCCGTCTGCGGTTTGCCGCCTGTGGCTCCCTCGCGGATCGGCTCCCCATTCGCCGGCGATCCCCTCGGATGGGGAAGTAGCTGCCAGGGGACCCCAGAAGCCATTTCCAGCGACTTGACCTCAAAGACCTCCTGAAAGGCGCGGATGACCTGCGCTTTTACCTCGTCCAAGGAAGGGGAGGAGGGGAGCAAATCGGCCATGCTCACCACCGGATACTCCGCCAGTCCACAGGCCACAATCCCCTGCCAGTATTCCATTTGCGGCGCAACGTTGAGGGCAAAACCGTGGCGGGAAATCCCGTTCACATCCACTTTCACCCCAATCGCCGCGATCTTGGCCGGCCGCTGGCGATCCTGTGGGCGAGAACGTGGACAGCGCGACCAGACCTCTGCCGGCACCCAAACCCCGGTCAGGCCAGGGACCTGCCCGGCCGCGATCCCGAAACAGTCCAGCGCACGGATCAGCACCTGCTCCAGTTTGCGCACATAGCCCACATAGTCGGCCTGAGGCAGGCGAGCCTGCGCGTCCACCGTCCCCAGTGGGAGCAAAGGATAGCCGACCAGTTGCCCCGGCCCGTGGTAAGTGACATCCCCGCCGCGATCCACCCAGAACACCTGTATCCCGCGTCGCTGCAGTTCTGCCTCATCCCAGAGCAGATGCTCCGCCTGCCCGCGGCGCCCAAAGGTATAGACATGAGGGTGCTCCAGGAGCAGCAGCGTTGGCGGCGCTTCCCCACGCGCGATCTGGGCAGCCAGCTTTTCCTGCAGCTCCCAGGCCTGGGCATATTCGATCAATCCTGCATCCAGGACGCGTAAAATCTCGTAGGGCACACTTTGATTATACACTTTCTCTTGTTAACCCGTTGCCAGTCTCCATTATTTACGCTACAATATCGGCGTGCTTGCGCCTGATTCCCTGGTCCTGGTCTGTGTGCTCCCGCAGCCGCGCGACCTGGAGATCGCTCGTCTGCTGGGCTGGTACCGCATCCCCCTGCGCACAGCGCCGAAAGTGATTGCGGTAGATTACCTTGCCTTCTATCAACCGGGCGCCTTCGGAGCGCGTGCCGGCCTGATCGAATACATCGCCGAAGTCCGTGGCCACGAACTCACCACGCGCGCTGAATTATTGCACGATGAAAAAGATCATCCTCGCGCCCATGAGGAATACTACAAAATCCAGCTCGGCCCGCTCGAACGCTTACCCCAGCCCATCCGTGCTGAAAAATGGCGCCGCCTGACATTTCTCTATACCACCGGAGCGTATCTCCTGCGGGCGCGCACCCTTAACGATCTGGTACTTGGTGGCGAAGAACGCTCCACCCTTTGGCGCTCGCTCCGTGAACGTGCTCAGACCGCCCAGCCCTACCTGCCCGATCTCCCCGCCCCCGATCTGCCTGCGGAGCTTTTGCTGGCCTTGTTAGGGATGGGCGAACTGCAAGAGTAGCGTCCTCACCCTTCTGGAGGTCCCATGAGTAACCATCCCATCACCCCCTATCGAAGCAGTGGCGTTTTGCGCGATCTGTTATTGCGCGTCAAGCTCGTTTTGCGCCTGATGGCGGATCGGCGCGTCCACCCTCTTCTCAAACTCCTGCCCATCCTTTCCGTGGTCTATCTCCTCTGGATGTTGGACCCCGTCCCCATCTACATTCCCATTCTGGGCGGCATAGATGACGTGGCTGTGCTCTGGATTGGCACTTCTCTTTTTATCGAACTATGCCCCACAGAGGTCGTACAGGAGCATCTGAAGCAATTGACCAGCAACATCGCCATTGTTGAAGGCGAGATCGTCGAAGGGGAAATCAAAGAATGAAGGGGAAGACCGCCTCCCGCGGCTTCCTGCTGGCCTGGATCGTGATCCTGATCCTGAGCGCCTGCACGCCCCGTATCATTCCGCTTCCTCCCCCGACCCTGAAGCCGCTCCCTGTCACCCCGAGCGCTGCTGCAGGGGAAGCTACGGCTTCTCCCTGGCCCTCTCCTGTTCCCACATCCCCCGGTGCTCTTCCCCCGGCAGCCGTCTTCCCCGACCCGCGTCTATACACCTGGGAAGTGGTGGTGAGTGGCCTGTTGCGCCCGGTGGACATTCAGTCGCCTCCTGCTCAGGATCGTCTCTTCATTGTTGAGCAGGACGGTCGAATTCGCCTTTTCCAAAACGGCCAGCTTTTGCAACTTCCGTTTCTGGATATTTCTGATCGTGTTGGCACAAAAGGGGCCGAACAGGGGCCATTGGGCCTGGCATTTCATCCTGAATTTGAGAAAAATGGCTATTTCTATGTAAATTACACCGATCTTCAAGGGAACACCGTCATTGCGCGCTTCCAGGCCAAACCGGGCGCGGTTCAGGCCTCCCCGGCAACGGAAAAGCGACTGCTCTATCTTCCGCAGCCCTATCCCAATCACAACGGGGGCGGCATGGCTTTTGGGCCAGATGGCTATCTCTACCTAGCCCTGGGGGATGGTGGCTCCGCAGGCGATCCCCAGAACAATGCCCAAAATCTGCGCTCCCTGCTCGGAAAACTCTTGCGGATTGACGTGGATCGAGGCGAACCTTACGCCATTCCGCCTGATAATCCCTTTGGCAACGAGGTCTGGGCCTACGGTCTGCGCAATCCCTGGCGCTTTGCGTTTGATCGCAATGGGGATCTGTACATTGCAGATGTCGGGCAAAACAAATGGGAAGAGGTGAACTTTCTACCTGCCGGCTCGCCATCGGGCGCCAATTTTGGATGGAACTTCTGGGAGGGCAATCATCCCTACCGCTCCAATCCGCCTGCGACAGGCTTCCTCTTCCCGGTGGCCGAATATGGTCACGATCAGGGGTGCTCGGTGACCGGAGGCGTGGTGTATCGAGGGGCCATGCCCGAATGGCAGGGGATCTACTTCTTCGGCGATTACTGCAGCGGTCGCATTTGGGGCTTGCTTCGTACCGCTCAAGGCTGGCAAATGCAACCCCTTTTCGAGACCCATGCGAACATTTCCACCTTCGGCCGCGACGCGCAGGGCGAGGTATATTTCGCGCATCACGGCGGCAGCCTCTATCGCCTGCAATGACGTCAGCCGTGATACAACCCTCCGCACCGAGAGCTTATACCTATCATTTATGCAACGACCGTGTTTGAGCCAGGTATTGTGGCCATGGCACCGAGAATCCATTCCCAACCCGCCAGACGCTTGACTTTCTCAGGATCAGCCGCCAGCTTCTTCAACTCCGCTTCTACTAAAAAGCTCCAACACTTTTGAGTGCACACTCCTCTCTTTGGTAGTGTATCTTTCCTTCAGGAAATTCCGAGAACGAAAGTAACCACCCTCCCCACTGCCATCCTTGTTGCAGTAGAAAATTTTCTACCGTTACATTGCGAGCCGCCGCAGGCGGCGAAGCAATCCCCCTATCGGCCAGGAGATTGCTTTCCCCACGCTGCGCTCGGGACATGCGCTGCGCTCGCAATGACAGGAGACAGAGGTTTTTTCATGGCTTTCGGGCGACTCGCTGCGAATTTCCTGAACGAATGATACAGTACCCCACCGAGCACACAGAGAGTGATTGTTCACCTTTTGTAAAATTGGGGATATAAAAGGCAATCGTGCTTGTGAGAGAAGGTATGGATGCGCCTGCTTTTTCGTTTGCCCCCGGTGAAGCCAGATGCGTTCCAGGCCCCCCAGTCCTGCCCTTACCCAGGATGTAAGGGGAGACACTTCCGTTTGGTGCAGGAAGTCCCCAAACCGCTACGGGACACCCAGCATCGGGAAGTCACAGCCCGGCGGTATCGGTGTCTGCGCTGTGGCCATACCTTTCGGGTATATCCGACCGGGGTCAGCCGGGATCACTTTTCCCAGCGGGTGAAGGGATTGGCGCTTGCCCTCTACCTGCTGGGCCTGAGTTGTGGGGCCGTTTCGCTGCTATTGGAGGCTTTGGGCCTCTTTATGAGTAAGACCCTGGTGTATTACACGGTTCAGGAAGCGGCCCGGAACGTTCCCGGCCTGAGAAGGGACAAGGTAATGGAGGGGGGTTCGGGTTCCGGCTTTGGGGAGTAATGTGACTTCTGTGAAGGTGAAAGGGAAATGGTATCCCATTGGAGTTGCGGTCGATGCGGTCAGCGGGTTGGTGGTGTGCGTGAAAGGATTGGAAGGGGAGGATGCGCACAGCCTGAAGGAGTGGCTTCAACCGGTGGTAGAGGGGGTGGGGGCTGAGCGGCTGGTCACGGAGGATGCGGATGCCTTCAAGCAAGTGGCGGATGATCTGGGGGTGTCTCACCCAATCTGCAAGAGTCACGTGCAGCGGAACACGGAGCAGTTGGTGGAAGAGTTACAGTCTCTGGCGAAAGAGGACCGCGAGGGGTCGTTGAGGGCCATCGGAGTGGCTGCTGCGCAGGCGGTAGCGGATTTGGAGCGGTTGAAGGAGTTGGTGCAGCAGAGGCAAGCGGAACAAGGGAAGGAGTTAGAGACGATGCTGGAGCGGTATCTGAAGGCCTCGCCGCCTCGGGAGGGGGAGAAGGCGAGTGTTGCGTATCGGATTCGGTTACTGTTGCTGGATCGCTGGAATTTGTGGGGTCGGTTGACCCGTTATCGGAAGTGGAAGGGTCGAAAGGGTGAACAGATAGACGGGACGAACAATGCCGCAGAGCGGGCGATTGGGTGGTGGATGAAAGAGCGGTATCGGAGCATGCGGGGGTATAAACAGAAAGAGTCAGCGGTGAATGTCAGCCGACTTCTGGCATGGTGCGGGAATCATTTGAACCAAGGGGGAGCTTCCCTGGGCCTTTTGCTGACCTGAGGGGGGGAAGAAAAACAAGAGCAGCAGAGAGAAGTGCATCTCCCCCCGCCGAATTTTGAACAGTCACCTGCAAATCCACCGCGGGCACGTCATCACGCAGGAAATTGGGGCAAAAATCGTAGCCGTTCGGCCAGGTAATCCCGCCGCCTTCTTCGAGGGTCACCTGGCGAAAGCAGACTTCGTCTGCGAGGGCAGCCGAAATTCCTTTGCCGATGAAAGGACGGAATCAATTATTTTGCGAAATCCATCGGCAAATTCGATTTCAAGCAAATAGTTCTCAAGCGGTTTGACAGAAACGATTTTCTCCATCGTCTTACTCCAATGGCTGAATGGGTTCCAGCGGTTCTCCGTTACGCGCTCGTTCCCAATCTGCCAATAATCTGCGTGAAAATGCGGTGGGAGATGGTCGTTGAAATACATGCGAATGACGATTCCAAAGAAACGGCTGATTTCTGGCATGGGCATATTCTATGCTGAAATTATACGTCAGTTACTCGCAAATGGCTTTGCAGATTTCGTATTCCCAATCTGCCACAGGTGACCACAGTCTATCGTCCACCGTCCATCGTCTATTCGTCCATCTATCGCCCAAACGGCTCAAACTGCCGAAACGATATGGCCGGGTATGATGTACAATTAGGAAGACAATGCCTCTTATCATGTCGGGCTTACTTCTTGAAAGGAGGAAGAATGAGAAAATTTCGCCTGTTGAGTTTGTTTCTTTTGTTCCTGGTGTTGACGCTGGCCTGTAACATGCCTCGTGCCACGCCTGCTGTCTCCCCGGACCTGGCTTATACCGCGGCGGCCCAGACGGTGGAGGCGCGGATGACGGAGCTGGCGGCGCAAAGCAGCCCCACCCCCTTGCCAACCTCGACCCTGCCGCCGCTGCCTACGCTTCCCACCCTCCCCCCGACGTTTGTGCCTTCTCCCGTTCCGCCCACACCGACGAACACACCGCTTTGCGATCTGGCGCAATTTATTCGCGATGTCACTGTGCCGGATGGTACCGTCTTTGCTCCAGGGGCCTCGTTCACCAAGACCTGGCGATTGCGCAATATCGGTACCTGCACCTGGGCGGGGTACTCCGTGGTGTTTGATAGCGGGGATGCGATGAGCGGCGCTTCGCCCTCGCCGCTTCCGACCGTTGCGCCGGGCCAGGAGGTGGATGTTTCGATCAACATGGTGGCGCCCACAACGCCCGGCACCTATCGCGGCTACTGGCGCATCCGCAACGCTTCTGGAGTGCTGATCCCTGTCGCTGGCGGCTATCAGGGAAGGTCGTTTTTCGTAGAAATCAAAGTCCAGACGAGCAGCTCCGGCTTTGATCTTTACACCCGCGCGCCAGAGGCAACCTGGATCGCGTCCCCACCCGCCGGGCCTGGTGTGACGCTGACGTTCGGCGGCCCGGATACGGATCCCAACGGTTTTGTGATGTATCGCCCTGGCTATAAGGTGGAAGATGGCTCCACACCGACCAAAGTCCTTGAGACGCATCCGATGTGGGTGGATGATGGCGTGATCTCCGGGCTGTATACCCCCTACACGGTAAGCGCCGGAGATCATCTGCGGGTAAAGCTTGGTTTCCTGGCAAAATCAGATGGGAGCTGTGGCGTTGGGAATGTCAAATTTCAGATAAACTATAAGGAAGGAAGCCTGCATCCGCTGGGAGAGTGGACAAAATCCTGCAATGGGTCGCTGATCACGGTGGATCTCGATCTGAGCAGCCTGGCCGGGCATACTGTACAGTTTGTGCTGGCTGTGATGGCGAACGGTTCATCGGATCAGGATTGGGCAGTCTGGATTAATCCACGCGTGGAACCTGTGCCGTAATGCCCTATCTGATTGATGGCCATAACCTGATCCCCAGGGTGGGGTTGAGCCTGCAATCGCCGGATGATGAGCAAGCGTTGATCGTGCGCCTGCAGGAATTCTCGCGCCGTGAGCGCACGACGGTGGAGGTCTATTTCGATGGTGCGCCTCCGGGACAGGCGGGGACGCGCAGGTATGGGATGGTGCTCGCGCATTTCGTGCGCCAGGGTCAGACTGCGGATGAGGCGATTGCCCATCGCCTCGCTTCGTTGGGAGCGCAGGCGAAGAACTGGACAGTTGTGAGTTCGGATCATCAGGTGCAGCGATCTGCGCGAATTCATCATGCGCGCGTCCTCTCCGCAGAGGCCTTCGCGCATCAACTGCGTTCGCATCCCAGAAGCGAGCAGGCCGAAAAGCCGGACAAGGTCGGCAATATCGAAGAATGGCTGCAGATGTTTCAAAAGAGAGGCAAAAAGTGAGCGCCCGCTGTGGCGGAGAATGAGGAGGAATTTCTCTCTTTGCCTGTAACTGCTCAGCCATGTCATTGCGAGCCGTTTTCTGGCGAAGCAATCTCCCGTTTATCAGGCCAGATTGACCACCTGGGGATTGCTTCGTCGCAAAGAACGCTCCTCGCAATGACAGACACAACAGTTTTGATGCAAGACTGAACAGTTACCTTTGCCTTACAAACGCAGTGAGGCGATCTCCGCGCCGGGGAGGGGATGGCTTTTTATCCGCGTCCACGGGCAATCGCAAGGGAAAATCAGATAATTATTATCTTATTTTAACGAATTCTGGCGACTTTCTGGATATAATACAAGGCAGACACCTGCCCTCCCTTTTACTGGTATTCCAGGTGTCCCTCCACCGCAGGCTTGCATGTCCCCCCCATGCCGGCCGGCGGTGGTTTTTTTTTTCTTTCTTTGGCGTAACTGCTCAGCCATGTCATTGCGAGCCGTTTTCTGGCGAAGCAATCTCCCAATTTATCAGGCCAGATTGACCGCCTGGGGATTGTTTCGTCGCAAAGAACGCTCCTCGCAATGACAGATACAGCAGTTTTGATGCAAGACTGAACAGTTACCATCCTGTCAGGCAAAAAGAGCTCTTGGACTTCGGTAAGGAGAACCGTCAACGAATGGGGAACGAATAAACGAATATGGCCGGCGGACGGCAGACCGCAAAATAGACCGCAGACCGCAGACGGCAGACCGCAGTTTGCAGGAGGGGTTTTCCAGTCCGTCAGAGGATGGCAAACCGTCAACGAATGGGGGAACGAATAAACGAATATGGCCGGCGGACGGCAGACTGCAAAATAGACCGCAGACGGCAGACCGCAGTTTGCAGGAGGGGCTTTCCAGTCCGTCAGAGGATGGCAAACCGTCAACGAATGGGGAACGAATAAACGAATATGGCCGGCGGACGGCAGACCGCAAAATAGACTGCAGACCGCAGACGGCAGACCGCAGTTTGCAGGAGGGGCTTTCCAGTCCGTCAGAGGATGGACGGTAAACAACAGTGGACGGCGGCAGCACAGCCCTCAGGGTGCAATATCCCCAAACCGTGACGCTCCCCGCGGTTTGCTCGCGTTCGCGATCACATGTGTTATAATTCTGGGCGTGACTGGTCCTGTGTGGCGGCTGGGGCTGCCTGCATGGAGACTTGCTTTCACAAATCAAATCCCATCCAAGGAGAAAGCAGCGTCATGCCTTTGCCAAGAGAAGTCAAAAGTAAGTTAATTCAGGATTATCAGCGGCGTCCGGGTGATACGGGATCGCCTGAAGTGCAGATCGCTCTGCTGACCGGGCGCATTCAGCAGCTCACCGAACATCTCAAGGTGCATAAGCACGATGAGGCCTCGCGGCGTGGATTGCTCAAGCTGGTAGGTCAGCGTCGTCGCCTGCTCAATTACCTGCGTCAGCATGATTATCCGCGCTACGTGGCCCTGACGGAGCAGTTGAACCTGCGCCGCAGCAAGTAGCAAAGCCGTCCTGGAGTAGAGGGAAAGCCCTCTACTCCTTTCCTGTGTAAGCCCGCCGCGGTTGGGAATTGAAAACTGCGGAGAATCTCCTCCCATTCTCCTCAGTTTTCAGTCCCTGACCAGGCGGGTATCTCAAGCGATGGCCATCCCATCCCCGGATGGGAAAGCCTCTTTTCAGGAGTTTGTTTGTATGAAACCAGAAGGCAGACAGTTCAGTACAACTGTGGGTACTCGTACCATTACCTTTGAAACCGGCAAACTGGCCGGACAGGCTAACGGTGCAGTGACCGTACAGCTCGGCGATACAATGATCTTCGCCGCAGCGACCATGAGCAAAACCGCCCGCGCCGATGTGGATTTCTTCCCGCTGAGCGTGGAATATGAGGAGCGGATGTACGCGGGCGGACGCATTCCTGGCTCCTTCTTCCGCCGCGAGGGGAAACCCTCCACCGAAGCCATTCTCACCGCACGCCTCGCCGACCGCCCGATCCGGCCGCTGTTCCCGAAAGGGATGCGCAACGAGGTGCAGATCATCATGTATTCCCTTTCGGTGGATAACGAAAATCCGATTGACATCCTGGCGATCAACGCCGCTTCGGCCGCGCTCATGATCTCGGATATTCCCTGGAACGGCCCGGTGGGCGCAGTACGCGTTGGATTGCTGGATGGGGAGTTCGTTATCAATCCGACTTTTCAAGAGCTGGAGCGTTCTACCCTCGATCTGCGCATTGCCGGCACGCGGGATGCGATCCTGATGGTCGAATGCGGCGCCAAAGAAGTGCCGGAGGATGTCATGGTGGCTGCGCTGGAATTCGGTCACCGGGCGCTACAACCCTTGATCGATCTCCAGGAGCAGATGCGCGCCGAGGTCGGCAAACCGAAAGCGGAGCCGATCCTGATTTTGCCTGCGCCGGAGCTTGTGGAGAAAGTCTTCGAGCGCGTGCGCGAGCCGATGAGCGCCCTGCTCGACCAGCCGCTTTCCAAGGAGGCCTTCAACGAGGGGATGGACGCGCTCCTGGCGCAGGTCACCGCCGAATTGACGGCGGCGGATGCGACGATTTCGGCGCAGGAGATTCAGCTTGCTTTTACCGAGGCCGAGAAGCGTCTGGTGCGCGCTCGCATTCTGGATGGCAGGCGCCCCGATGGCCGCGGCCCGAAGGACATCCGCCCGATCTGGTGCGAAGTGGATATTTCCCCACGCGCCCATGGCTCTGGCCTGTTTACGCGAGGCGAAACGCAGGTTTTGACGCTGGCTACCCTGGGTACGCTGAGCGAAGCGATGGAGGTGGATGCGCTCATCCCCCAGGAGACCAAGCGTTACATGCACCATTACAACTTCCCTCCCTTTTCCACCGGGGAGGTGAAACCGCTGCGTGGCCAATCCCGACGCGAGATCGGGCATGGCGCGCTGGCGGAGCGGGCGCTGGAGCCGGTCATCCCGCCGGAAAGCGAATTCCCCTATACGCTGCGCCTGGTCTCCGAGGTGCTTTCCTCCAATGGCTCGACTTCGATGGCTTCCGTCTGTGGTTCAACGCTGGCGTTGATGGATACCGGCGTGCCGATCAAAGCGCCGGTGGCCGGCGTGGCCATGGGGTTGATCAAAGAGGGTGACCGCTACGTCATTCTTACCGATATTCAGGGCGCAGAGGATCACCTGGGAGATATGGACTTCAAGGTGGCCGGCACGGCTCAAGGGATCACAGCCTTGCAGATGGACATCAAAATCAGCGGCCTGACCAAAGAGATCATGGCCGAGGCATTGGCGCAGGCGCGCGAGGCACGGCTGGCGATCCTGGAAAAGATGCTGGAAGTGATCCCGGCGCCGCGTCCGGATCTTAAGCCCCATGCGCCGCGCATCACCACCGTATTGATCCCGATTGACAAGATCGGCGTGCTGATCGGCCCTGGCGGTAAGACCGTGCGCGCCATTCAGCAGGAGACGGATACCACCATTGACATTCGCGAGGATGGCACCGTGTACATCCTGGCGACGAGCGCAGAAAACGCCCGCGCCGCCCGTGACCGGATCAAAATGCTCACGGCGGAGCCGGTCGTCGGTGAAATCTATACCGGGCGCGTGGTGCGCACCACGGACTTTGGGGCATTTGTCGAAATCCTGCCCGGCACCGATGGGATGGTGCATATCTCGCAGCTCGATAGCACACGTGTCAAGCGGGTGGAGGATGTGGTCAAGGTCGGGGATGAGATTACGGTGATGGTCACCGATATTGACCCGGATGGGAAGATTCGGCTCTCCCGTCAGGCAGTGCTTGAAGGCTGGACGCCGGAGGAAGCACGCAATCGGGATCGCCGCGCGCCCTCGCCACCGCCCTCGCAGCGTCCTTCATCGCAGCCGCAGAAAGGAGCTCCTTCGCGCCCCTCTTCGAGGGCGGAAGAGAAACGCGGTTCCCAGAAGTCGAAGCGGTAGAGCAGGAGTTTTCTATCGTTGACTCCGCTGCAAAAACCCTGAAGTTTTACCACGAAGACACAAAGTCACAAAGTTTCCTTTTCATTTTTAACTTACTTACTCTTGTACCTTTGTGTCTTTTTTGGTTCAATTTTTACCTTTTACATTAAACTCATCGTTGAAGGCGCCCGAAGAGGGCGCCTTTGCGATGATCACCACTCTCCCCATGCGCAGGCTCCCGGAGGCGGCGAGGCAGGCAGGTTCCGCTCGTAAGTCCCGCGCCGGGGTTGCATGGACGGTGAGCTTTGGCGTGTCCTATCGCCTCCAGATGGCGGCAGGCAGATGGTCGCAAATGCTCATTGGATCTCGACCACGCGCGCACCGGTTATCTCCTGTAACTGGGCCGGGGTCAGGGCAAACATGGCGTTGGGCGTGCCCGCAGCCGCCCATATCTGTTCATAGCGCAAAAGGTCTTGATCGAGATATGTTTCCATGGGCTGCGGATGCCCCAGCGGCGCCACTCCCCCGATGGCGAAGCCGCTCACCGCACGCACGAATTCAGCATCGGCGCGTTCGACCGGTTCCCCCACATAGGAAGCAAGGCGTTGCTCGTTGACGCGATTGGCCCCGCTGGTCAGGACGAGGATCGGGCGCCCGCTATGCACGGCGCGGAAGATCAGGGATTTTACGATCTGTCCTACTTCAACCCCGACACGAGCCGCGGCCTCTTGCGCGGTGCGCGTGGATTCGGTAAACTCGATCACGGTCAACGCATAGCCTCGGGCGCGCAATGCTTCCTGTACCCGTTGCGCCGAAGGGCTGAGCCTATCCTTGAGATTCTGAAAGGAGCCTGACATGTCTCTTCCCTCTCCTGAACAAGACTTTGGCGAAGTGTATCACAATACGGAGCAAAAACGCTTTGAAATTCGGCTGGGTGAGGAATTCGCTGAATTGACCTACGCCCTCCAGGGAGAGAACACCCTGGTTTTATTGCACACTGGCGTTCCGCCTGCCTGGGAAGGGCGCGGGATCGGGAGCCGCCTGGTGAAGGCGGCGCTGGAATACGCGCGTGCGCATCGCTATCGGATTGTGCCACTGTGCTCGTTTGTCGTCGCTTATCTGCGCCGCCACCCGGAATACAACGATTTGCTCGCAGAAGGATGAGGGAAGGCTGCCACAGGCGGCAGGTACGCAGTTCGGGGTGGCAGGCTGGGGAAGTCGCGAGGGATGCACCCACCGCGGCTACCTGTTGCTTCCCGCAGGGCGGCGCCACAGGGGGCAGTACGCGGCTACAGGTCCAGGGCAGCAGGCGCACGGGAAGCCCTCCTGGCCGGAAGGCTCCCCTCCCGGCGCAACCGACTCGCGGCCGGAGCCCCTCCGTCCCTTCCCTTTGAGGTATGATTACAGATGATGTCGGATGTCCATGTGCTTTCGGCTCAGGAATGGGAGCATTTTCTTGAGCGTTATCCAGAGGCGCATTTTCTGCAGAAGCGAGAATGGGGAGAGTTAAAGGCCGGTTTCGGCTGGGAGGTGGTGCGTTTTGAGGTGGAGGGGAGCGGCGCGCAGGTGCTTTTTCGCCGTTTGCCTTTGGGCTGGAGCGTTGGTTACCTGCCCAAGGGGCCGCTCTTTCCCGGCTCGCAGCCGCCAGCCTCTTTCTGGGCGGCGCTGGATCGGGTGTGCCGCCGCAAGCGTGCGATTTTTTGCACGCTGGAGGCAGACCGCTGGGAGCACGAGGGCGGTTTCGCTTTCCCGCCGCCCTGGCGACCTTCTCCCCGTCCCATCCAGCCGCCGCGCACGCTGGTTGTGGATTTGCGGGGGAGCGAGGCCGAAATCCTGGGGCGGATGAAGCAGAAGACGCGCTATAACATTCGTCTGGCGGAGAAGAAGGGCGTTTCCGTCCGCCCCTGGCAGGATCTGGAGGCGTTCCATCGGCTGATGGAGGTCACGGGGCAGCGGGATGGGTTCGGGGTGCATAGTCTGGAGTACTATCGGCGGGTGTGGGAGCTTTTCCACCCTTCGGGGCAGTGTGAATTGCTGATGGCGGAATATGCCGCTCAACCGCTGGCGGCGCTGATGGTTTTCCGTCACGGGCGACGGGCCTGGTATGTGTATGGCGCTTCCAGCGATCGCGAGCGCAATCGAATGCCGACTTATTTGCTCCAGTGGGAGGCGATGCGCTGGGCCAGGGCGCAGGGGGCCGAGGAGTATGATCTCTGGGGTGTGCCCGACGCCGATGAGGCGACCCTGGAGGCGCATTTTACCGAGCGTCAGGATGGACTGTGGGGTGTCTATCGCTTTAAGCGCGGCTTCGGCGGGGAATTGCGCCGCGCGCTCCAGGCCCATGATCGCGTGTATGCGCCTGCGCTGTATGCTTTCATCCGATACCTGCAACGAGGAGTCTCATGAGCGTTTCGATGCAACCCTTTCGGGGAGATGGGCAGGAGTGGGACAGGCTGATCCAGCGGCTGCCGGCGCCGCACCTGCTGCAGAGCTGGGAGTGGGCCAGCGTCAAAGAGCAGTATGGGTGGGAAAAGCGCCCCATGCTGTGGATGGAAGGCAACACGCCGCGCGCTGCGGCCATGCTTTTGCGCAAGCCCCTGCGATGGGGCGGTTTTGCGGCGCGCCTGAGTCTGGTCTATCTCCCCAAAGGCCCGTTGCTGGACTGGGAGGATGTTTCGCTGCGCCAGCAGGTGCTGGATGATTTGCAACGCCTGGCCCATCGCTTTGGGGCGCTGTTCCTGAAGATCGATCCGGACGTGATCCTCGGCTATGGCGTGCCGGGGCGGGAGGAGGCGCGCGAGGAGGCGACAGGGTGGGCAATCGCTGGTGAGCTGGAACGGCGAGGCTGGCGCTTTTCTCCCGAACAGGTGCAGTTCCGCAATACGGTCTGGGTGGATTTGCGGCTGGACGAAGCGCAGCTCCTGGCCCAGATGAAGCAGAAAACGCGCTATAACATTCGCCTGGCGGAGCGCAAGGGGGTGTATGTGCGCCTGGCCACCCCGGCAGACTGGCCGCTCCTGTATGAGATGTACGCGGAAACGGCGCAACGGGATGGGTTCATCATTCGCGAGCGCGAGTATTATTACCGTGTCTGGGAGCGATTCAGCCATCCGGAGGGGGAGGCTGCGCCGCGCGCCGAGGCGCTGATTGCGGAGGTGGAGGGGGAGGCGGTGGCCGGGTTGTTTCTTTTTTCTTTTGCCGGCCGCGCCTATTATCTTTATGGGATGTCGCGGGCGCTTCATCGCGAGAAGATGCCCACCTATCTGTTGCAATGGGAGGCGATGCGACGGGCGCGAGCGCAGGGGTGCACCATGTACGATCTCTGGGGCGCGCCGGACGAATTTCAGGAAGGGGATCGCCTGTGGGGCGTCTTCCGCTTCAAAGAGGGACTGGGGGGGCAGGTCGTGCGCACCCTGGGCGCCTGGGATTACACCATCTGGCCGTTCGGTTACAGGCTGTTCACCTCCTGGCTGCCACGCTGGCGGGCCTGGCAACGGCGAAGATACTCTTATGGAGCATCCGAAACCCGCAAAGAGGTGCGTGAGGGGGTATCATTTCCCTGATGAATGCAACAGTCACTCACGACAGAACCGAAGAGACAATGGAAGCCAAAACGCTTTGGTTTCGCTCGTTGACGCTTGCCGAGCGGATGGAGATGCTATGTGCGTTTACAGAACTTTTGCTGATGGCCAATCCCAGGATCGTGGAGCAGAAAAATGCTGAACCTGTTGAAGGACGTGTTCTCGTCCTTACAGCGGCATCGAGTCCGCTACCTCGTAACAGGCGGGGTCGTGGCGGTGCTCTACGGCGTTCCGCGCGCAACGTTTGACCTTGCCTTTGGGGGCTCGCAATGTAACGGTAGAAAATTTTCTACCGCAACAAAGATGGATAGTGGGTGGGCAGCTGGTAGTTCCCTGACAGGGGGGGTGTCGAGGCGGTTAGCGTGAGGTTCTTTTCGCGTCCTGCGTTCGCTGGCGATGAGCGGGTGGGGGATTGGGGCGGCCGCGGGTGCTTTTTTGCAGCAGGGCAATTTCTTCGGCGCTCAGGTAGCGCCATTCGCCAGGTTTGAGCGTTCCCAGGCGCAGCGGGCCGAGGCCAATGCGGATCAGGCGCACAACCGGTAGCCCGATCAGGGTGCACATCTCGCGGATCTGGCGTTTTTTCCCTTCGCGCAGTTCGATTCGCAGCCAGGCTCCTTTGCCAAAGGGTTTTTCCATTTCCACGCGCGCCGGGAGCGTGCGGTGACCATCGCTGAGCACCACGCCGTGACGCAGGGCCTCCATTTGCTCTTCATCCGGGCGGCGCGCCACGAGCACGCGATAGATTTTGGGATGCCCATAGGAGGGATGCGTGAGGCGCTGGGACAGATCGCCGTCGTTGGTCATCAGCATTAGCCCTTCGCTTTCATAATCCAGCCTGCCGACCGGGTAGACGCGTTCGGGGATGGGGAGCAGATCGCGCAGGGTGCGGCGCCGGTCGCCAGGTTCGGCTTCCAGCGTGGAAAGCACTTTGCGCGGTTTGTACAGGGCGATATAGACCTTCGGCTCCAGGCGGATCGGCGCTCCATCCACGGTGATGCGATCACGTGCGGCATCTGCTTTTTGTCCCAGGGTGGCGACGATGCCATTGACCTGCACGCGGCCGGCGCGGATCAGTTCTTCGGCGGCGCGCCGGGAGGCGATCCCGGCCTGAGCCAGAATTTTTTGCAATCGTTCTTCCATGCTTTCTAACCCTTCAGTACATGATCGGGAGTGCGGTTCTCTTCGGAAAGTTCCAGGGGTGGCAGTTCCTGGAGAGAACGCAGGCCAAAGTATTGCAGGAAGGCCGGCGTGGTGACGTACAGGATCGGTCGCCCCGGCCCTTCGGCGCGCCCTGCCTCCTGGATCAACCCTTTGCTCAGCAGGCTCTTGATGACGCCATCGCTGTTGACCCCGCGCACCGCTTCCACCTGGGGACGGGTGATCGGCTGGCGATAGGCGATGAGCGCCAGCGTTTCCAGGGCGGCGCGGCTCAGGGAAGCGGTGGCCTCCAGCCCCAGCAGCCGCTCCACATCGGCTGCCGCCTGGGGCGCAGTCACCATTTGCACGCCTTCCGCGTGATACATCAGACATATCCCATGCCCCTCAAGGCGCGCTTCTAATTCCTTGAGGGCCTGCTGGATTTCATCGGTGCTCACCTGAAGCGCCTCGGCCAGTCGCGACACGCTGATTGCTTCGGGTGCGACGAAGAGCAAAGCCTCCAGACGGGCGCTCAGGGAGAGAGAAGGTTCGCTCATGGTGTTTTTGACTCCTCGGTGGAATGGACGGCGGACCGCAGACCGCAGACGGCGGTAGGGCAGGCTTTCGAGGCTGGCGGAGGGTGACCGTCAACGAATCGGGAATGAGTAAACGAAAAGGGACGGCGGACGGCAGACCGCAGACGGCGGTAGGGCAGGCTTTCGAGGCTGGCGGAGGGTGACCGTCAACGAATAGGGAATGAGTAAACGAAAAGGGACGGCGGACCGCAGACCGCGGACGGCGAAGCGGTACATCTTTTTGGAATGAGCGCACCTGTGGTAAACTCTGAAACGAATCCATCTCAGGAGGATCGAGGTTGAAATGACCCGTTTCAGGTGGTTGGTTGCGTTTTTGACCCTGTGGGCGACGCTCGGCTGTATCATTTTCCTGGGAGGCCCGGACTATCCGACGAACAGCGTGCCTTTCTCCCCAGAAATGGGTCAGACCGCACAGGCTCAGCTCAAGACCGTCATCGCGGAAGCCACGCAGAGCGGACGCTTTACGCTTACATTGACCCAGGAGCATCTGACAGCCCTGCTGAATGCCCGTTTGCAGGAGCGCTCTGGCTTGAATTTTAAAGAGCCGCTTGTCCTTTTGCACCCTGACATGATGGAGATTTACGGCAAGGTTCAGCAGGGGAATGTGGTGGCGAATGTGAAAATCAGCCTCGCCGTAAGCGTGAATGCCCAGGGGAAGCCCCAGTTTCAGATCGTCAGCGTCGTTCTTGGGCCGTTGCCCCTGCCGCAGGGTGTGCTCGAAAGCATTACCGCCATGCTGAACGAGGCCTTTGTGGGCGCGGTCGGCCCGGCGGCGACCGGGTTGCGCCTGGAGAGCATCGTGATCGAAGAAGGCCGCCTCACACTGCGCGGCCGCGTTCGCTAATTATAACACGGGGATGTGCTCCGCATTCTTCCGCCCCCGAGGTCTGCCCTGGATATGGCGCGCCCTGCTGGGGCTTTTCGTTTTGCTTTCCCTGAGTGCCTGTGAGCTTTCCACGCGCACCGCTACCATCGAGGTCAGGGTGCAGGCCGATGGTCAAACGCGGACGGTGCGCGTGCCGGTGGGGAGCACGGTGCGCGAGGTGTTAGAGCGCGTCGGCCTCACACCCCAGCCCCTTGACCGCAGTGAGCCGCCCTTCTATCAGGTTGTCAAGGAGGGCGAGCTGGTACAATTGAAGCGGGTGCGCGAGGAATTCATCACCGAGGAGGTGATCCTGCCCTTCGAGCAGCAACTGGTGCGCAGCGAGAGCCTGCCCCTGGGGAGCACGCTCCTGATTCAAGAGGGCAAAAACGGGCGGCAGGAGATCACCTATCGCGTGCTCTACGAGGATGGGATCGAGACGGCGCGAAGCATGGTGAAGCGCGTCACCCTGGAGGAAGCACAGCCGCAGATTCTACTTGTGGGGGCGCAATCTTCCTCTCCGCCCGTTGCCATCCCCGGCAGGCTGGTATACCTGAGCAGCGGCAACGCCTGGATCATGGAGGGGACGACGGCCCTGCGCCGCCCCCTGGTGACCACGGGCGATCTGGATGGGCGCATTTTTGTCCTTTCGCCGCGCGGCGATTACCTGCTCTTCACCCGCAAATCCACGCGCCCGCCTGCGGAGGAGATCAATACCTTGTGGGCGGTGAGCACCGATCCCCAGAAGGCCACGCCTTTCCCGATCCGGGCGGCGAATGTGGTGCACTTTGCCGACTGGTTGAACAACACCACCGTGCTCTATTCCACGGTCGAGCCGCGCCAGGCCGCTCCCGGCTGGCAGGCGAACAACGACCTCTATCGCGTCACGATTTACACGAATCGCGCCGGCGCCCCCAAACGCATCCTGGAGCCGAACAGCGGCGGAGTTTATGGCTGGTGGGGCAGCAGCTACGCCATCTCAATCCTGGGACAGGTCGCCTATTCCCGACCGGGCGAGATTGGCCTGGTGGATATAGAGAAAGGTCGCCTGACGTCCCTTCTGCAGATTCTTCCCTATCAGACCTACAGCGAATGGGCCTGGGTGCCGCCCATCGCCTGGGGCATGGATGGCAAGACGCTCTTCGCCGTCGTCCATGTGCCGTTTGGCGCTCCGGTGCCCGATGAAGCCTCTCCGCTCTTCGATCTGCGCGCCCTGGGATTGACCAATGGCACCCATGTAAATCTGGTAGAATCAAGCGGCATGTTCGCCAACCCTGTCGCCTCGCCTTTGCGCACGCAGGGGCGAGAGAAGGCCTATCAACTGGCTTATTTACAGGCCATTTTCCCGCAGCAGAGCCAGCAGAGCCGCTATCGTCTGTACGTGATGGATCGAGATGGCTCTGAGAGGCGGCTGCTCTTCCCGCCCCCGGATCAGCCAGGGCTGGAGCCGCAGACCGTCGTCTGGTCGCCGCAACCGCTCTCTGCAGAGGCCGGGTATGTGATCGCGGTGGTATATTCAGGCAATCTGTGGTTTGTGGAGAGCGAGAGCGGCCGCGCCTATCCGATCACCGGGGATGGCCTGATTTCTCGTATAGACTGGAGGTAATCAATGCGCATTTTGATCACCGGCGCTGCCGGTTTTCTCGGTTCTCACCTGTGCGACCGCCTGCTGGCCGAAGGGCACGAGGTGATCGGGATGGATAACTTCATCACCGGCAAGCCCTCGAACCTGGCGCACCTGGTCGGGAATGAGCGGTTTTCGTTTTACCGGCATGATGTTTCCAACTATATTTTCGTGCCGGGGAAGGTGGATGCTGTGCTCCATTTCGCTTCGCCAGCCAGCCCGAATCCGAATTCGCCGTATGGCTACTTCAACCTGCCGATCCAGACGATGAAGGCCGGCGCTTTGGGGACGCATAACACCTTAGGCGTGGCGAAAGCGCATGGGGCGCGCTATCTGCTGGCCTCTACCAGCGAAGTGTATGGCGATCCGACGGTGTGCCCGCAGCCGGAGGACTATCCCGGCAACGTGGACCCCATCGGGCCGCGCGCCGTGTACGATGAGGCCAAGCGCTTCGCCGAGGCGCTGACCATGGCCTATCATCGCTATCATGGGGTGGATACCCGCATCGCGCGCATTTTCAACACCTATGGCCCACGCATGGACCCGGATGACGGGCGCGCCCTGCCGAACTTCCTGAAGCAGGCGCTGCTCGGTCAGCCGCTGACCGTCTATGGCGATGGCTCCCAGACGCGCAGTTTCTGCTATGTGGACGATCTCATCGAGGGCATTGTGCGCCTGCTCTATTCCGATGAGCATCTGCCGGTCAATCTGGGGAGTCAGCACGAGATCAGTTTGCTGGAATTCGCCGAGACGATCAACCGCATCACGGGGAACAAGGCGGGGATCGTGTTCGTGCCGGAAGGACGCAGCCCGCGCGACCCGCAGCGACGTCAGCCGGATATTACGCGGGCGCGCACCATCCTGGGATGGGAGCCGCGCATCAGCCTGGAGGAGGGCATCCAGCGTACCATCCCTTATTTCAAGAAGGTGCTGGGGTTGGAATGAGGTCGGTGATGCTGATCGATCCCCAGGAGCGGATACGCTTCATGAAGTTTTCCGTGGTCGGGGCGATTGGCGCCGGGATTGATTTCGGCGTGATGAATGCCCTGAGCCAGGGGCTGCATCTTTCGCTGGTGCTGGCCGGGACGATTTCCTTCCTGTGCGCCGTGACGAGCAATTTCATCTGGAACCGCTTCTGGACCTACCCCGATTCCCGTTCGCGCCCGATTTTGCAACAGTGGCTGATGTTTCTGGCGGTCAACGTGGTCGGGGTGGGGATTCGTATTCCCCTGCTGCGTTTCCTGGAGCAGCCCATCCTTCGCCTGCTCTTGCCGTTCTTTTCTGCGGTGATGGCCTCGCTGCTGGCCAAGAACCTGACGCTGGCGGTGGCTATCGGGATCGTGATGCTCTGGAATTTTTTTGCCAATCGCTACTGGACGTATAACGACGTGTGATCCAGCTGCGGCTTCCCCGACGGTCAAGGCTTCGGGCGCGGCCGGCGGCCGCGGGTCGAGGGGGAAGGCGCAGGCGGAGACAACCTGATGCGCACGCAGCGCCGGCCATGGGGAGGCCGCCCGTCCAGGAGCCAGGCCGTTTTCTTTCTTTGATATAATTTCTGTAGCCTGGGAGGGAAGATGCCCGAACCACACGCGATCCCGATCTATACATCCAAAGGAGATGCGGAGGCTTTTCTGGTCTATCCTTATCTTTACAATCGGTCAGGGGAGTGGATCGGTTTTGTGACCGCGGATCGGAAGGTGTATTCGGTGCTCGGCCGCTATGTGGGTTATCTGACCGATGGGCCGCGCGCTGTGCACCGCCGGGGGACGGGGTCGCTGGAGCCGCCGCGCCAGCCGCCACCTTCCCCGCCGCGCCTGTTTCCGCCGGCGACGGTGCCGCTGGCGCCGCTGATGAGCGAGCTGCCCTATACTTTGATGGATGTGTTGCTGGAGGAGCCGGAGCTTTTGCACACGCTGGATAGCGGTGAGTTACGGGAGGATATGGATTGATGGAGCTTTTTCGTGCGCTTTTCTCTCCACCCCGTCACTGGTTGCTCCTTTTGGGGGCGATCTGGCTGGGCCTGAATCTGAGCGAAAGACGCCTGAAAGCGCCCCTTTCGCCTCAGGCGCTGAGCGATCTGGTCTTTTATGGGATGCTCGGCTACCTGCTGGGCGGGCGGGTGTTCTACGCGCTGGAGCACCTGGCGCAGGTGTTGCAGGCGCCGCTGGGCCTGTTTTCGCCGCAGGGGATGTTTTCGCCGGCGGGGGCGGCGCTGACGCTGGCGTTGACGCTGGGGATTTTTCTGCGACGGCGGGCGCTGCCGCTCTGGCCGACGCTGGACGCGCTGACGCCGCTCCTGGCCTGCGTGCTGATCGGCCTTTCGCTGGCGAATCTGGCTTCCGGGGATGGTTTTGGGAAGGAAAGTAACCTGCCCTGGGCCTGGGAGCTTTGGGGCGCACGCCGCCATCCGACCCAGGTGTACGAGTTCATCGCTTCGCTGGCGACCCTGGGGGTGATCCTGCGCCTGAGGCCGGCCGCGCCGGGTGGGCTCTTCCTGCGCTTTCTGGCCCTGACCTGCGGCTGGGCCCTGTTCCTGTTTGCCTTCCGCGGCGATAGCCATCTGCTGCCGGGCGGGGTGCGCCTGGAGCAGGTCATTGCCTGGATGGGGCTGGCGCTCAGCCTTTGGGGATTGGATCGTTTTCAGCGTTTGGAGGCGACCCATGCGACTTGAGGGGCGCACGGTGCTGATCACCGGCGCGGCGCGGCGCATTGGTCGCTGGATGGCGCGGGGGTGCGCGCAGGCCGGTGCGGATGTGATTCTCCATCACGGCCATTCGCCCCAGGAGGCGGCTTCGCTGGTGGAGGAGATCCGCGCCCTGGGACGACAGGCCTGGAGCGTGCAGGCAGACCTGGAGGATGTGCAGCAGGTGCAGGCGCTGGGCGAGTCGCTGGGGAGGTATCCGAACCTGTATGCGCTGGTGAACAACGCTTCGATCTTCGAGCCGCTCTCTTTCGCAGAGACTTCGCTGGAGGCCTGGCAGCGCCATTTGCAGGTCAACCTGACGGCGCCGTTTCTGCTCTCTCAGGCGTTCGCCCGTTGCCTGGGGGAGCGGGAGGGGCGGATCGTGAACATCCTGGACTGGCGCGCGCTGCGACCGGGGGCGGATCATTTTCCCTATACGATTGCCAAAGCCGCGCTGGCGGCGCTGACGCGTTCGCTGGCGCAGGCGCTGGCGCCACGCGTGACGGTGAACGGGATCGCTTTCGGGGCGATCCTGCCGCCCAGCGATGGCGCGCCGATCCGCGGCGTGATCGCTCAGACGCCTGCCGGTCGCCTGGCCGAGCCGCAGGAGGTGGTAGAGACGTTGCTGTTCCTGCTCGCCGGCCCGGCTTATGTGACCGGGGAGATCGTGCATCTGGATGGGGGGAGGCATCTGGTGTGAGACGGCGGACGGCAGACGGCAGATGGCAAAGTGGAAGGCGGGAGACGGGCCGTCAACGAATGAGGGAACAAATCAACGAATGGGGACGGCGGAGTGGACGGCGGAGGGCAGATGGCGGGAGGCGGGAGGCGGACCGTCAACGAATGGGAGAACGAATCAACGAATGGGGACGCCGTAGGACAGGCTTTCCAGCCTGTCGGGGAGGGCAGACCGTCAACGAATGAGGGAACGAATCAACGAATGGGAGCGGTGGAGTGGACGGCGGACGGCAGACGGCAGATGGCAAAGTGGAAGGAGTGTGGCATGGATAAGGTGTTTATTCGGGATTTGCTGGTGCGTGGGATTATCGGCGTGAATGATTGGGAGCGGCGCGAGGCGCAGGATATTTTGATCAATATCACGCTGTTCACGGATACGCGGCGCGCCGCCCTGAGCGACCGCATTGAGGATTGTGTGAATTATCGCACGGTGGCGAAGAAGGTGATGGCGCACGCCGAGCGGGCGGCTCGCTGGACGGTGGAGGCGCTGGCGAACGATCTGGCGCGCCTGTGCCTGGAGGAGCCCGGCGTGGAGCGGGTGATCGTGCGCGTGGAGAAGCCGGGGGCGGTGCGCTTCGCCGCTTCGGTGGGCGTGGAGATCGAACGGGGACGGGAAGATGCATTCGCTGCACCTGAGCCTGGGGTCGAACATTGAGCCGGAGCAGAACCTGCGCCGGGCGGTGGCCCTGCTGCGGGAACGTTCAGAGGTGCTTGCGCTGTCGCGCGTCTGGCAGTCCCACGCCGTGGGCAGCCCAGGGCCGGATTTTTTGAATCTCTGCGCCTGGGTGCGCACGCCGCTGACGGCGGCGGCCTTCAAGGCGCAGGTGATCCAGCCCATCGAGGCGGCGCTGGGGCGTCAACGCTCGGCGGATCGCTTCGCGCCGCGCCCGATTGACATTGACCCGATCCTGGAAGATGGGCAACCCTGGGGGGAGGTCACGCGGCAGGCCTTTGTGATTGTGCCGCTGGCCGAGCTGGCGCCCGATCTGCACTATCCGCCCGATGCGCCGTACTCGCTGGCGGAGCTGGCGGCGCGGCTGCGTGCCGAGACCTGGATCGTGGCGCGGCCGGAGGTGGAGATCGGGTAGCAGGAGCGTTTCGGGGTGGGGGTCAGTTGGGGCGGCGGCAATAGCGGCGCAGGGCGGATTCGATTTTGCGGCGGTCGCGCTCCTTGCGCGGGCGGAGTGAGCGGGCGCGCTCCAGGTGGCGGCAGGCTTCTTTGAGCTTTCCCCGCGGGATCAGGCAATCCACGGCAAAGTGATAGTGAGTGAGAGGGTCTTTCTCATCGAAATCCAGCGCCTGGCGGAAGGCGTCTTCGGCCTGAGGGTACCGTTTCTGGCGGGCGAGCAGGCTGCCCAGCATCGAGAGCAGCAGGGCGCGGCCACGGCGGTCTTGCACCTGCCCCAGCCCGCGGCGCAGCAAGGCTTCAGCGGTCTCAGGATGTCCATCCTGCGCTTCCATCAGCGCCCAGGCCTGCCAGACGGGGGCATGTTTGGGGTCGGCCTGGCTGGCTTGCTGGAAGAGGCGGCGGGCTGCGGCGATGTCCCCCTGCTCTTTTTCCATCAGCGCCCAGGCTTGCAGGGTGGGGGCGTGTTTGGGGTCGGCCTGGCTGGCTTGCTGGAAGAGTTCACGGGCTTTGGGAATGTCCCCCTGCTCTTTTTCCATCAGCGCCCAGGCCTGCCAGACGGGGGCATGTTTGGGGTCGGCCTGGCTGGCTTGCTGGAAGAGGCGGCGGGCTGCGGCGATGTCCCCCTGCTCTTT
>Ga0081479_114980_pt1 | contig 41690 bp, 39 predicted proteins | sample MamHotmetagenome_FD_70984 | JGI IMG/M metagenome (GOLD analysis project Ga0081479, IMG submission 70984) | Hot spring cone microbial streamer communities from Mammoth Hot Spring (Liberty Cap Streamers), Yellowstone National Park, USA - T=72 v2... | ecosystem: Environmental > Aquatic > Thermal...
TGTATCTTCTATTTCGTTTACTGCGCAGTCAAACTTACGACAGGTGTAACCTGGTCCTGAGCAAGCAGCAGCATAGATAGGATGAGGGGATAAGACATATAAGACAGATAAGAGTGATAAGGTGAAAAGTATCTTGGAAAATAGGCGCATAAGATAATAGTACCCACATTCCGCACCTAACTGGAGTCCAGATAGCATTTTTCCACGTTGGGGCCGAGGAGACGAAGGATTTGGCGATGTACCGGTTTGAGATTCAACACCTGCTGTTGAACCCCCTCTGGGGTTTTGATCACCAGCAGGTCAATCCCTTCAAACATCTGAAAGATGCGGCGCATCGTTGGACGCTGGGTGGGCTTTCCTGCCTGGTTGGGTACGCTCTCCCCCCGCTCTTGCAGGGTGGTGCGCAACTTGTGCTCCGCCAAGGCATAGACCAGGAGCGCCAACCCCATCACCATCACCAGCGCCATAATGCGCTTCGGACTCTTCAAGAACAAACTGTCGGCGAAGAACCAGGGGTCTTTGAGGAAACGAAACCCCCGTTCTGGCCCTACCCCTTGCCCTTTGTAGGCCAAAAGCATCTCCTCCGCCGGCAAACGCTCTTCATTCAGTTCATTGGTCGCCAGGATGAATTTGCCCAACCCTCGTTCGGCTTGGGTGATCGCCTCGGATCGCTCCACCACTTCCCCCTCCAGGCGCCACCCCACCCTCTGAGGAACCGCTCCAGGGCTCGGACGGCCTCTTTGGCTATAGTGGGTCACCGGCCGGTATCTCACTTCCGCCTGGTGATAGACCCACTTCCCTGTCAACCGTCCCACGGCTTCTTCTGCGGCCTCCCGGGAGGGAAATTCGTGCCGCACCAAGCTCTTCCAGGCTTGTTCGGCTTCCTCTCGTTCCTGGCTCACCCGTTTCTGGAGGGTGGCTCGCTCCCGTCTCTCGGCCTGCTCCGACCAGACGATCAGCCAACGCTGGCGCACCCCACCATAGGTGGTGCACAACTCCAGGTAGCGATACCCCTCCTGGCCGGCAGGCCGCATCTCCTGGGCTGTTATCTCTTCGATCAGCGCTTGCGCCAGGCCGATCCGTTCCGGTACCCGGGTCAGCCAGCACACCCCTGCCAGCCGTTGCAGATTGTCCTCGCTGTAGAGGGCACTATCCGCCACCAGGTAGGGCATCTCGCCTTCCTGCAATTGGGCAATATACGCTTCGACCACTTGGGGGAAGGTGTGGGTATCGGAAGCATTACCATCCAGGGCCTGAATCCACAGCGGCAAGGCCGAGCGGTAACTGGTCAACAGAGCCACCACCACCTGCTTCAAGTCCGGCCGCCCGTCCCGGGAATAGCCGTGGGTGATGTGCACCACCCCCGGCTCCTCTGGCCCCTCATATTCCCCCTCCACACTGAGCGAGGTGGTGTCCAGGTGGACAAAACGATGCCGGATGCCCCACAGGCGAAGGGCGTGGGAAGCCACCTGGGCGAAGACTTCGGTGGGCCCGGCTTCGTAAAGGATGTCCAGGGCTCGCCCCAGGCTGTCGTCGTTGAGCATCTCCGCAGTCAAGCCCGGACGCAACAAGCGGTCCAGGGGCTTGTTGGTGAAGAACTCCGGGGTCAGGTAAAGAGGGCGGCTCACAAAGCCCAGGGCATTCAACACCATGGCCTGCACGGCTTCCCCCACGCTGACCTGGCGGTCGGTCGGCCCGATCATACGGTCAATCTGTCCTGCCAGCTCGATCTCCTGGCAGATGCCGGCCACAATGCCCAGATGATCCAACCGCTGAGTCACATAGGTAGTCTCTGCCATAGGTATCCTCCACCCCAGAGGATACCGCAAAATCCGTTTTTGTCTTCTCAAAGTGCGGAACGTAGGATACACTACCTCAAAAAGCCTTTTACTTCTCCGTCACTCTGGCATAGTTGAATGCACGAGTCCCGGACACCGGCCAGACATAGCGGAGATTCCGTATCTGGCGCACGATCAGCGCGCTATCTTCAAAATCCGGGCGCACGTAGTAGTAATGGGTGTCGAAGGGATTTTCTCCATAGACGGCGGCCAGGATGTAGCCGTGTGTTTCGGCGTATTCTTTGAGCAAGATGGTCATCCTGCCCCAGCTCCCGCGGCGTTCTTTCTCTTCAGGTTTGGGAGGCACCAACGGGGAAAAATAGGCATGGAACATGATCACGTGGGGCCGGTAGCGATCCAGATATGCCTCTGTGATCTCGCCCTGCCGGGCGATCCAGGGATCGTTCAATCCCCAGGTGTCTATCGTCGTCCAGTCAGAGTAATAGGGGACCAACCCCGCCTCACTGGTCGCCAGCACATAGCCCTTGTCACGGAATGCGGCCAGCATCTTCCCGATCTCTGCGCGCCCATCGGCGTAACTGCCAAAGCAGTTCCGATGGTAGGTTAAAAAGCAGTTTTGGGCGGCAGAGTAGGTCCATCCTGCGGCGGCAATCAAAAGCCCGGCCAGGGCGGCACTCACCTTTTCTCTGAAAGAAAGCGGACGTCGCCAGCCGAATTCCAATCCCTGCACCAGGGGATACCAGCTCAACAGAACCAGTGGCAGGAGCGCATACTGGAAGCGTGCCCGATAATTCATCTCATCCGAGATCAGCACGAACGCCAGCGAAAATCCCACGACCGGGAGCAGAAATGCCAGGGTGCGGCGGGTGTGCTGCGGCGAACGGAACCCCAGGACAAAGGCCGGCAGAAACGGCGCGATGAAGCGCAACGTATTCCGCAAGGAGGAAAACATCGCCTCCCAGTGCAAAACCCCGCCGCCCTTTTTGTAAAAAGGGTTGGGCAGTGGATGCCCAAAATATTGCCAGCGCCAGAGGAAGTAAGCGCCTCCGAACACAAGGAAGACCATCAGGAAGATAAACGAAAGCCGTCCTGAATCCTTCCAGCCGCGCAGGATCAGCATCGCCAGCCAGATCAGCGTGGCCAGGATCACGCCCTCCGGACGGATCAGGCCGCTCAGCAAAGCAGTGAAGGCAAAGGCCAGCTCCAGCCACAAGGGCGCGGAACGCCGCAGGGTCAGGATCAGGCCCAATGTCCAGGTGAGCGCGATGGCGAGCGCAAAGAACGGCGTGCCGAAATAAGCGATCACGTAGGCAAAGCCGGGACCGGCTGCCAGGTAGAGTGCGTTCCAGGCTGCCGGAAGATGTCCCGCGCCCCACAGGCGCCGGTTGACCCAGTAGACCAGGAGGATCGTCAGTAAATGCGAAGCGAGCGTGAGCAGGCGTACCGACCGCCCCACGCCGATCCCCAGCTTCGCCAGCGCAGCCACACTGACCATGAAAAGGAAATCGGTCGCGCCATCTACCGGCGCTTCGCCGACGTTCCAGACAATTCCATCGCCGCGCGCCAGATGGCTGGCATAACGCATCAACATCGCCGCATCTTCAAACGGCGGCGCAGTGTAGTCAAATGCCAGGAAGGAATAGGCCAGAGAGGCCAGGATCAGGACAAGAGAAAGTGCCCCATCCAGGAGAACTGCATGACGCTGAAAGAGAGAACGCATGAGCGGAACCTCCAACCCGGAATACAGCCCTGTAGTATACTCGCATTTTGGATAATTACTACGCTGCCCATCCTTGCGAGCCGCCGCAGGCGGCAAAGCAATCCCCTTGCTTGCCGGGAGATTGCTTCGCTAACGCTCGCAATGACAAGGTTCTTCATTGCTCAGGACAGGCAGTTACCGTTTTGGACGGTAGATGACAGACGAGACGATTGTCACCGAAAGGAGCCGCATGATCGAAAAACGACTTTCCCTCTTCCCCATTTCCATTGATGTTCAAAACGACCAGCTCACCCTGCAGGGATATGCCCTTCAGGAGCTGGCAAGGGAGTATGGAACGCCGCTTTATCTCTACGATGCGGCGACCCTGGCGCATCAGTATCATCGTTACCGCCAGGCGCTCCAGCGCTACCCTGGGAGGGCTTCGATCACCTATGCCGGCAAGGCGTATCTATCCCCAAGGCTGATCCGCTGGCTGGCTGCTCATGGGGCCTGGGTGGATTGTAGCAGCGCGGGGGAGATACTGGCGACGCGAAAATTTTCAAAGCGCATCCCGATCCTGGTGCATGGCGTCAACAAAAGCGCCTCCGATCTGGAGCTTGCGCTTCGCTTTGCCCAAACGATCGTCGTGGACAACCTGAGCGAATGGCAGCGCCTGATTCAGCTCCATCGCCAGGGGCATGTGCTTCCCGATCTCTGGCTGCGCTTTCGCCCCGGCGTGCTTACCCATACCCACCGCCACATTCAGACCGGGCACGAGACCAGCAAATTCGGCATGAGTGCGGAAGAAATCCTGAGCGCCATTCGACTAGCGGAACAAAACGGGATGCGCGTTCAGGGGTTACATTTTCACATCGGGTCGCAGTGGCGCGAAACGACAGCGGTGCTCCAGGCCATCGAGGAGACGCTAAAACTGGCCTCCGAAATTCGCTGGGTAGAAGAGCGATGGCATTTTTGCCCCGGTGGGGGGTGGGGAGTGCCCTATCACGAGGACGATTTGCCCTGGCCCGTGCTCGAAAATTACCTGGAAGAAATCCTTTCCCTCACCATCCACGGCGTGCAGCGTTATGGGCTGCCCCTCCCCGATCTCCATCTCGAACCGGGGCGTAGCCTGATCGCCCAGGCAGGAATCGCCATTTATCAAATCGGGACGATCAAACGCCGGCCAGGACGCACGTGGTTGCTGGTAGATGGCGGGCTGGCAGACAACCCGCGCCCCGCGCTTTATAACGCCCGCTATACGGCGCTGCCGCTACAGGGTATCGGGCGCGCCTGGGAAGAGCAGGTCTGGATCGGTGGCCCGTATTGCGAGTCCGGTGATGTGCTCATCCAGGATTTAGCCTTCCCCAAAGTGGAAGAGGGGGAATACATTGCGGTGCCGGTCAGCGGCGCTTACCAGATCAGCATGGCAAGCAACTATAATGGAGCCTATCGGCCGGCTGTGCTCTGGATCGAAGACGGGAGGATCGAGATTGACCAGAAGCGAGAGAAAAAGCTCTGGTGGCAATAAGTCGCACGATTCTGCGCAGATGGGGTAAAATTAAGGAGATACCCTCACAAGGAGCATACAGTGAGTCGCTGGCCTGGCAAATATGTCATTGGATTGACCGGGAACATCGCCACCGGCAAAAGTGTGGTGCGTCGCATGTTGGAACAACTGGGGGCCTATACGATAGATGCCGATATGCTGGCCCATCGCGCCATTGCAAAAGGCGCTCCAGGCTACCAGGCGGTCGTAGACACCTTTGGAAGATGGATCCTGGATGCAAATGGAGAAATCAATCGCGAACGATTGGGGCGGGTGGTGTTTTCTGACCCCGAGGCCTTAAAGAAGCTTGAGGCGATCGTCCATCCGCTGGTCTTCCAGGCCATTGATGTCATGGTGCGCCGCGCCTCCCAACCGATTGTGGTGATAGAGGCCATCAAACTTCTGGAAACCGAGCTACGTTTTGCCTGCGATGCCATCTGGGTCATTCATGCGCCCACGGATGTGCAGTTAGAGCGGCTGATGCAGAAACGCCAGATGAGCCGTGAGGAAGCCCTGCAACGCATCCAGGCGCAGTCGCCCCAACAGGAAAAGATTGCGCAGGCCCATGTGGCGATTGAAAACCGCGGCTCTTACGAGGAGCTCTGGAAAGAAGTCAGTCGTCACTGGCAGGCCATTCCGGCGCCATCCAGGAAAAGCGGAGCAACCCCACCGCCTCCTGCGGCAGCGGCCGGGGAACTTACCGTCACCCGCGGCCGGCCGCGGGATGCATCCCGAATTGCTGAGGCTATCACCCGACTGAGCGAAGGACGGCGCCAGGTCTCTGCGGAAGACATCATGGCCGCGTTCGGTGATAAAGCTTTTGTCTTGCTGCAACAGGGCGAGCGAATCGCAGGTATCGCGGGCTGGCAGGTCGAAAACCTGGTCGCTCGCACCACAGACGTATATCTGGAAAAGACCGTAGATGTGCAGAAGGCCCTGGAAATGCTGCTGGGTGAAATTGAGCGCGCCTCGCGCGAATTGCAATGTGAGGCATCGCTGGTGTTCATCAGCCCCTCTCTGGCGCAAAACCTCGCTCTCTGGAAGGGCCTGGGCTATGAGCCACGCCTGCCGGAGACGCTGGGCGTGCAGGCCTGGAAAGAGGCGGCCCTTGAATCTCGCCCCAAGGAGCCGCATGTGATGTTCTTCAAACAGCTCCGTCAGGATCGCGTGCTGCGTCCTATTTAGAAACTGTGTCTACCCTGTTGGACAACATCTTTTTCGTCTTTCAACGTTTGACCTGGACAAGCGTCATTGACATCCTGTTGGTGACGCTTATTTTCTTCTTTATCCTGTACAGCCTGCGCGATACCCAGGCGATGGCCCTGTTGCGCGGCGTCATCATCCTGACCATCCTGCTCGTGCTGCTGACGAGTCTGATCAACCTGCCGGCTTTCTCCTGGCTGGTAAGTAACGCCCTTCCGGCAATGCTGGTTGCCATTCCGGTCGTTTTTGCTCCAGAACTGCGGCGCACCCTGGAGCGCATTGGCCGCGCCGGTGCGCTCCCCATCATCAAGACCTCAGATCAGGAAACAAAATCCACGGAGGAGATGCTGCGCGCCGTGATCAACGCGGCCCAACGTCTTTCTGCTCGCCAGCATGGAGCGTTGATCGTTTTGCAGCGTAACGATAATCTGGAGCACTATATCGAGAGCGGGGTACGATTGGAAGCCCAGGTCACGCCGGAGCTTCTGCTCCAGATCTTCTATCCGAACACGCCTCTCCACGATGGGGCGGTGATCATCGCCAATCACCGCATCGCGGCCGCCGCCTGTGTCATGCCCCTTTCCACCAGCGGCATCCTGGCAACCGACCGACAGATGGGACTGCGTCACCGGGCGGCGCTCGGCATTTCAGAAGCCAGTGATGCAGTGGCTATCGTTGTCTCCGAGGAGACCGGCGCCATTTCGATCACCCATGCGGGGCGCATCTGGCGGCGTCTGGAGCCTGAACGGCTCGAAAATATGCTTTTCACCTTTTTCCAGCATCCAAAATCTGGACAGACTGCAGGATGGGGCTGGCTCCTATGGAAAAAATAGTCGCCAATCTGCGCACCTTCTTGCTGGCACTTAGCCTGGCCGTGGCCGTATGGATTTCAGCCGTCACTTCCACGGATCCAGATGAAGTACGGCTCTATCCATCGCCCTTGCCGCTGGAAGTAGTAGGGTTAGATACCACGCTGGTCAACCTGGAGCCATTGCCCCAGCAGGTGGAGGTGACCCTGCGCGCGCCGCGCTCGGTCTGGCAGGCGCTTCTTGCCTCGCCTCAATCCGTGCGCGCCGTGTTAGACCTTTCGGGATTGAGCGAGGGCACGCATCTCGTGCCGGTGCACATCGAAACCGAGAAGAGGCCGCTACGGGTAGTCTCCATTTCGCCTGCCTCCATCAGGGTCGTCCTGGAGGCGCTGATTTCGCGCCCCATGCAGATCGAAACCATCTTGAACGGTCAGCCAGCCATCGGCTATCAGGCAGGCGACCTCTCCCTGGAAACGACGATGGTCACAATTAGCGGGCCGCGCTCTTCGGTCGAACGGGTGGATAAAGTGCTCCTGGAGGTTAACCTGAGCGGCACACGTGAGAGCATTGATCGCATCCTGCCCCTGAGGGCAGTAGATAAGCAGGGGAACACAGTCGAAAAGGTAAACCTGATCCCGGCCGCGGTCCATGTACGGCTCCCCATTCAGCAAATGGGCGGCTATCGGGACGCCGTGGTGAAAGTGGTGGTGCGCGGCCAGGTTGCGAACGGTTATCATCTGAGCGGCATTTCCGTCTTTCCCCCCGTGGTCACGATATACTCGGAAAATGCGGCCTGGATCAACAATCTGCCCGGCGTCATTGAGACCGAACCGCTGGACCTGAGCGGAGTGAAAGAAAACCTGAGCCGACGATTGAGCCTGGTGCTGCCAGTGGGCATCTCCGTCATCGGCGAACCGGGGGTGCTGGTCAACGTGAGCATTGAGGCCCTGGAAAGCAGCCTCACCCTCACCGGCCAACCCATCGAGATCGCCGGGCTGGCGCCTGGTCTGAGTGCTTCGCTTTCCCCTGCGGCGGTAGACCTGCTGATCGCTGGCCCGATCCCCTTGTTGAACAACCTGCGGCCGCCTCAGGACATCCAGGTCTTTGTTGACCTGACCAACCTGGGAGCAGGCAATTATCAGCTCTCGCCGATCGTCAAAATCCTGGTGGATGGATTACGCGTGGAATCCGTGCTCCCCTCCACGATTCAGGTTATCATCACGCCACAGGTAACGCCAACGCCATGAGCACACGCAAACCCCTCGTTGCACTGGTTGGTCGCCCCAATGTGGGCAAAAGCACCCTTTTCAACCGCCTGATCGGTGAGCAACTGGCCATTGTGGACAGTACACCGGGGACGACGCGGGATCGCCTGATCGGAAGCTGTGAGTGGAACGGGCGCTGGTTTGATGTCGTGGATACCGGCGGCATTGATCCACAGCATGGTGGACAGCCCCCCCTTTCGACAGGCTCTGCAGACTATATCGAAGCCATTCGCCGTCAGGCATTGATGGCGGTGGAAAACGCAGACCTGGTGCTCCTGATCACCGATGGCGAGGAGGGACCAACTCCCGCCGATCACGAAGTCGCCAATCTCCTGCGACGGCATCAACAAAAAAGAGAGGATGGTTCGCTTCACCCGCCGATTTTGCTGGTGGTCAACAAATGTGAAAGCGAAGCGCGCCGTGCGGCAAGCCCGGCCTTCTACGAACTGGGACTGGGAGAGCCATACCCCATCTCGGCCCTGCACGGCACAGGCACCGGTGACCTGCTGGATCAAGTCGTGGCGCTGCTGCCGGCGCCTGAAGAGATCGCAGAAGACGACTCGGTCAAGATCGCTATTGTCGGCAAGCCAAATGTGGGGAAATCCAGCCTGCTGAATCGCCTGCTGGGCGAGGAACGCGTCCTTGTCAGCCCGATCCCCGGCACCACACGGGACGCGGTGGATACCTTCCTGGAATACCAGGGAGTCCCCATCACTTTGATTGACACTGCCGGCATTCGACGCCGAGGGCGCATTGAACCGGGGATCGAAAAATATAGCGTCCTGCGCTCGCTGCGCTCGATTGAACGGGCCGATGTGGCGCTCCTGGTGATAGATGCCACCAGCGGAATCACGGCTCAGGATGCGCATATCGCCGGCTTTATCCTGGACGCCTGGAAATCCTGCGTGGTCGTCGTCAACAAATGGGATGCTATTCGCAAAGAAAGCCAGACGATGGAAGAGTGGAAACGCCTGATTCGCCAGGAATTGAACTTTATGGATTATGTGCCCATCCTGTTTGTCTCGGCGCGCACCGGGCAGCGGGTGGAACAAATCCTGCCGACTGCGCTTCAGGTCCAGGAGGAGCGTCTGGCGCACATTCCCACCTCGAAGCTCAACCAGATTTTGCAAAAAGCTCAGGATCGCCAGTCGCCTCCCGCGCACGCCGGTCGCCAGTTGAAAATCTTCTATGCCACGCAAGTACGCGCCGATCCGCCGACCTTCCTGATTTACGTCAACGATCCCGCCCTGATGCATTTCTCTTACCTGCGTTACCTGGAAAACTGTATTCGGGAAGAATACCACTTTCTGGGGACGCCGATCCGCCTGGTTACCAGGGGGAGACATGAGTAACATATCCCTGGCCCGGCTTGAAATGGAAGAAATCGCCAGGCGCCTGCGGGAGAACACGCCGCGCGCGGTCGCCGACGAAGCGCCACCCACGCCCGAGGTCAAATGTGCAGCGGTGCTGGTGCCGCTTCTCATGGAGGGGGGAGAATGGCATCTCTTGTTCACCCGCCGTACAGACAGGGTGGAAAGCCATAAAGGCCAGGTTTCGTTTCCGGGCGGCGCCTGCGATGTTGGGGAGCAAACTGCGGAGGAAACCGCTCTGCGAGAGGCGCAGGAGGAGATCGGGCTACCGGCTCACAAAGTACGCCTGATAGGGCGGCTGCCTCCCATGGTCACCATCAGCCAGTTCCGGGTGACGCCGGTCGTCGGCGTCCTGGAGTGGCCGCTGGCGCTCAAAGTTTCCACGGTCGAAGTAGCCCGTGTCTTCACCATTCCCCTCACCTGGTTAGCCGATCCAGGCAATCGCTGGGAATTCCACCACCCGCAGCGCGGCAGGCTGGTTGTTTATCATCCGTTTGACGGGGAATTGCTCTGGGGGGCCACCGCTCGCATGACCCTCATGCTCCTGGAATCGCTGCTTAAAAGCTGACAGCCACCCCGAAGGATGGCTGCCAGGGGAATGAAATAAGGCATCTATTCTTCCTCTTCTTCCTTCTTGCCGCGTTCGATCACTTCCGGCTCCGCCATCTCTGCAGCGACCTCGGCCTCTTCCTCGGCCTCGGCAGAAGTCGCCACTACGATTAATTCATCTGCATCTTCGAGAATGCGAATCTTGTCCGAAAGCGCCAGGTCGCGGACATAGATGCCATCGCCGATGTTCTTGAGCCGCGAAAGGTCCACCTCAATTCGGTCGGGGAGATCGGCGGGGAAACATTCCACTTCCACCTCTTCCAGGCCTGTCACCAGGACGGCGTTATAGTCCTTGACTGCCGGCGCTGTTCCAACCAGCTCGATGCGCACGGTGGTACGGAGCTTTTCGCTCATCGAAACGGCCAGGAAATCCACATGCAGCAAGCGATTCTTAATGAAATCTCGCTGCTTTTCGCGCACCAGCGCCGGATATTCCTTTCCATCCAGCTCCAATGTCACCAGGCTGGAGGTGGAAAGACGCGCCAGGGTCATCGTCGCCTCGTGCTCATCGAGGAAGATTGGCAACGGATCGAGATGCTTGCCGTAAATGACCGCCGGTAGCAACCCCTTACGGCGCATGGCTTTTACTTTTTTCCCCGTCACGTTACGGGGCATTGCCTTGAGAATTACCTTGTCCATAATCTCTCCTCGGGCGCCTCTCACTCCGCTTCAGGGAGTTACCTTCGCCCTGTTTTTGAGACTCACTCATCCGAAGATGAGTGGCGATTGACTGCTTCAGGTTTTGGGGGCGAAAACCCGCCATAAAACGTAAAGAAGTGCGGCCGCGGCCCCCGCCATCAGACCTGCGATGGCAGCTTCTTGCCGGGAAAGCAAAACCTGTACTTCGCCTTCCACTCGCCCGGCGATCAGCAGCCCCACACGTCCTCCCTGTATCTGAACCTGATTTGCCCGTGCGGCCACAACCTGCCCACCATGGACGGAGAGAGCGTCGGTCTGAGCATAGACCAGGGAAGATGCTTCCAGTGAGGCCTGCTCCGCCCGCAGGGAAACAATGGCCGATTGCCGCGCTTGCAAGTGCTCAGCCTGAGCCTGTCGAATGGTAGCCTGCTGCAGCTCGGCCTGCGTTGCCTGCACCACATCCACCTGGCTCTGAGAAACATGGACTTTATCACCGGAGACACGGCTCACAGCGGATTCACGAACCTGTAGCACCTCTGGCTCAGACATGCTCACCTGCCTGACAAAAATCGCGCCTCCCAATGGAGGCAGGCTGATTGTAGTCGGATTGAAAGCATCCGTCAAGGGCAAAGTGCTTGATAAACCTTGACAGCGCACGTTTTTCCGATTATAATTTAGTAGAACTAAATAATAATTTAGTAGTACTAAATAATAAGAGGAGACATATGTCTGCTTTTGATCCGAGCCATCGAAACGAATCCTTACCTGCGCGCGTAACCATTGCCCTGTATCGTATCAGCCAGGCAATCCATCACATTTTTCGCGAACATGGAGAGAACCTTGGACTCTCTCCGGCTCAAATCCAGGCCCTTCTCTTTCTGCGATACGCGCGGCCAGGTGTCCGAACGATCGGGGGATTGGCCACGCGACTGGGGACCTCCTATGCCACCAGCAGCCAGGTGGCTGACGCGCTGGAGCGGAAGCGCCTGGTTCTGCGTCAGGCGCTGCCAGAGGACCGGCGGACTGTCACCTTGCATCTCACACAGGAAGGCGAACAGAAAGCCGAAGCATTGAACCACATCTTACAAGAGATCGAGACCGCTATCACATCTCTACCAGAATCCGATCAACAGTCACTCCAGCGCGCTGCCCAGGCAATCGTTCGGCGTTTACAGCAGAGGGGATATGTGCAAGTTTATGAAATGTGCTGGAATTGTACGTTCTTTCGGCGCAATGCTCACCCCGAAGACCCTCAAAGGCCGCACCATTGTGCCTTCGTAGATGCTCCTCTGCCTGAGGCCGAAACGAGGCTCGAATGTCCGGATTTTGTTCCTACCGATTGAAAGGAGGTGATTCTCATGTCCCCTGCCCTCACCATGTATGGCGCAATTGACTGCGACGATACCGAGCGCACCAGAGCCTTTTTGCAGGAACGCCACATTCCTTTCCGCGAGATCAACATTGACCACGATCCCGAAGCGGAACGTTTTGTCCTTTTCATCAATGGTGGTTTCCGGAGCACGCCAACGCTGGTGATCGGGGAGGGAAAGCGCAAACTGATCCTGACAGAACCCACCAACCAGGAGCTTGAAGAAGCAATTCGCCAGTGGGACTGAAATATCCCGCAAACTGTAACCACTCAGCCGTGTCATTGTGAGCCGTTTTCTGGCGAAGCAATCTCCGAATTTATCAGGCTAAATGAACCGCTTGGGGATTGCTTCGTCGCAAAGAACGCTCCTCGCAATGACATCCCAAACGGTTTTGAGGCAGGGCTGAATAGTTATCGCAAACTTTTCCTATTCCTGATCTTTACGGAGGTGTAGAATGTCCCAGAACGCAATTCCCGGTTACACGTACGGTGCAACCGCAACCAGGTCTCCGATCAGCCTGGCAGAATTTGAGAATCTCAAAAAAGCCGTGTTGTTCGGACCAGAGGATGAGGCGGCCTTGCGGATGGCGGGGCAGGTGCTTGCCGATCAAATCGAGGATGTGCTCGACCTCTGGTACGGTTTCGTCGGCTCAAACCCGCATCTGGTGTACTATTTCTCCGATGGCAAGGGGAACGTCAACAGTGAGTATCTGGCCGCCGTGCGCAAGCGCTTCGGGCAATGGATTCTCGACACCTGCAACCGTCCCTTTGACCAGGACTGGTTAAACTATCAGCAGGAGATCGGGCTGCGTCACCATCGTTCCAGAAAAAATCAAACAGACAGGGTGAACGCTGTCCCCCACATTCACCACCGTTACATGACCGCCTTCATCTATCCGATTACCGCCACCATCAAACCGTTCCTGGCTAAAAAAGGGCACACCCCAGAAGAGGTCGAGAAGATGCACCAGGCATGGTTCAAAGCAGTGGTGCTCTCTGTAGCGCTCTGGAGTGCGCCCTACATCAAAGAGGGGGACTTTTAACCAGAGCAGGCGCTTCCCAGGCACGCAACGACCCCCACCCGGCTGTCCGTTGCGTTCCCTTTCCGAAGCGCCTTCCTGTAACATACTCCAAACAGGCCAGTTCGTCAAGCAAACCTCCTCGCCTCTCCAGGCGATGGAGGTTTTTTAATTCGCATTTCCCTCTTCCCTGACATCCTGCTCTGAACCCTGCCGCGGCTGGCGGTTCATTGTCGGCGGGCCGTGGGCGATTCGACTTTCCTGAAAAGTGGAGAGGTCCAGGAGCAGGCTGCCGGCTCTCAGAATGCGACAACGATCCAGATTCCGCAGCGGGGTCAGGAGCGTGAGTTGTTCCCCCTGGATCGCCTGTAACACGCCCAATGCCAGCACAAACCCCTGCGCGTCCTCCAGCGATACCAGTTGAGCAGGCTGAAGGGAGAAAGAGGCAACGATCGCCAGCGAATTTTTATCCAACACCCATCTTTGCGCCTCTTGGAAGTACTCCTGAAATTGTCGGGCGCGATATTTGCGCCGTTGTTCGGGCGGGCGCGGCTGTACCCGTGGGGACGGCGCGAGGCGCACCGTTCGGATCGAGGAGGCGCGCGCCACCTGAAGCAATGGCTCTAACTCAGTCTCCCGTTGCAAGGCAATCACCATCGAAGGGCGGAGAAGTTCCATCTCGGCCAGTTTGAGCGCCAGTCCTCCCTCATGGGCGCTGACAAAGCCGCAGGTATCATAAACCACGATCTGCGCTCCGTGTTCGCGGGCGGTGCTCACCAGGCGATGAATGCCAACCAGCATTGGAAGCATGTGCCCGCGTGGCGAGGTGGCGCCGAGGAAGCGTCGCCAGATACGGCCGCGGGGCGGAAAAGCAAGATCGCCGTGCCGATTGATCGCCAGCGAGAGCGTCGTTGGAGGGCCCAAAAGGCTCTGACCGGGATCGCCATCCAGGTAGGCGATACAGGAATACTGGCGACAAAGTTCCTGGTAGATCTGGCGCGCCAGTGTACTCTTGCCGCTATCCGGAGCGCCGATCACCATCAGCAACGAACCGGGTGCAGAAAGGTCAAGCGCATGGAGCGGCGAGAGATCCATAACATTCCTGGCAAGCTATCTTCCATCGGAAGATGCTGTTTTTTGCAGGGATGCGGGCAGGATCTTCCGTACCCAAAGCCCGATCATCGCTCCCGTGGCATCAATGAGCACATCCACAGCGGAGGGATGTCGCCCAGGAACGAAAGACTGATGAATTTCGTCGCTGACAGCATACAGCACGGCTGCAAAAAAGGCCAGCAGAAAGACGTTGCGGGGAGAAAAATGGAACCCTTCCCATGAACGGGAAAAGAGCCATGCCAGAATGGCATAGCCCAGCATGTGACCGCCCTTTTTGACGAGCAAATCGTAAAGCCCAAAATCGGGCAATTCGTCGGAGGGTTGAGAAGAAAAGGCGTAGATCACCCCCATCCATAGAAAGGTGAGTAACCAGTTAGAGAGTTTCGTCCAGGCTGACAAGGAATTCCTCCAATGCAGAAAGCGCCCGCTGAACGTAGGCCTGAGCCCGCGCCCGCTTATCCAGGCGTTTTTCGCTTGCCAGGGGTGGAAGGATGCCAAAATTGGCTTTCATGGGCTGGAAATCTTTCAAGGAGGCGTGAGTCACATAGTGACACAGCGCCCCCAACATGGTTACTGCCGGCAGCGTCACAGGTTGCTGCCCGCGCAGCAGACGCGCGGCGTTCCAGCCGGCCAGCAGACCGGTCGCAATGTTCCCCATGTACCCCTCTACCCCGGTGATCTGCCCGGCAAAGAACAGGTCGGGACGCTGACGCGATTGCAGGGTGGGCAAGAGCAGGCGGGGCGAGGCGATGAAGGTATTTCGATGCATCTGTCCATAGCGCACGAACTCGGCGCGTTCCAGCCCCGGAATCATGCGGAAGACGCGTTGCTGCTCCGAAAATTTCAAATTGGTCTGGAAGCCCACCATGTTGTAGAGATCGCCGATCAGGTTATCCTGGCGAAGCTGGACAACCGCATAGGGACGCTTCCCCGTGCGTGGATCGATCAGTCCGACGGGACGCAAAGGGCCAAAGGCCAGGTCTTCACGCCCCCGTTCGGCCAGGATTTCAATGGGCAAACAACCCTCGAAGAAGCGCTCCACGCCGGCGCGAACCCCCTGGCGGATTTCTTCCTCGAAAGCGCGTAGCTCAATCCGTTCCGCGCTTAAGAGCGCATCCACAAATGCCTCATACTCCTGGCGCGTCATCGGGCAATTGATGTAATCCCCTTCCTCGCCCTCTCCACGCCCGTAGCGCGAGGCGCAGAAGGCGATCTCCATGTTGATGCTCTCCGCGGTGACGATGGGAGAAATGGCATCATAGAAAGAGAGATGCTCCTCCCCTGTCCACGCGACGATGGCCTGGGTCAGTGCTGGAGAGGTCAAGGGGCCGCTGGCGATGATCGTGGGGAGCGAGGGGATTTCGGTTACTTCCTCGCGAATCACTCGAATCTTCGGGTGCTGCTGAATGCGCTCGGTGACCTTTTGGGCAAAAAGCACCCGATCCACAGCCAGAGCACTGCCGGCGGGCAGGGCGGTTTCTTCGGCACAGGCGAGGAGCATGGAGCCCAGACGGCGCAATTCGTTCTGGAGCAGGCCGGAGGCGCGATCGGGCAGACGCGAGCCCAGGGAGTTGGAGCACACCAGTTCGGCCAGATCGGCGGTCTGATGGGCGCCGGTCATGCGCAGCGGGCGCATTTCGTAGAGATGCACGCGTAAGCCGCGCTGCGCGGCCTGCCAGGCGGCCTCGCTGCCGGCCAATCCACCCCCAATGACGATCAGATCGGGGCTTTCCATCTGGCTACGCATGGGCGGTCAGGGTGTTCAGGCGTTCCAGCTCTTGCGGCGTCAGCGAAACGCTCAAGGATGCCAGATTGTCATATAGCTGCTCCGGCGTGCGGGGGCCGATGATCGGGCTGGTGACCAGCGGCTGGTGCAGCAACCAGGCCAGGGCGATCTGAGAGAGCGAGGCTTCCTTCTCTTCCGCCATTTTATCCATCTCTTCCAGAAGCCTCCAGTTCTCCTCGGTGAAGTACTTGCGCACTCCCTCCGCGCGTGCACTGGAGACATGAAGGCCGGGGCGATATTTTCCGCTCAGGAAACCACCTGCCAGCGGACTGTATGGGATGACGCCGAGGTGATATTCCTGACAGACCTGGGCGAGCTCCCCTTCAAACTCTCTGCGATGGACGAGATTGTAGTGGGGTTGCAGGCTCTCAAAGCGTGGCAGATGATGTTTCCTGGAGGTCTCAAGCGCATCCCGTAGCGCCTCGGCTTTGTAATTCGAGCATCCGATATAGCGCACTTTCCCCTGGCGGATTAAATCTTCAAAGGCGCGCAGCGTTTCTTCGATGGGAACGTTGGGGTCTGGCCAGTGGGTCTGATACAGGTCAATATAATCGGTTTGCAGGCGACGGAGCGAGGCCTCGGCCGCCTTCAGGATGTAGCCGCGAGAAAGCCCCTGGTCCAGGGGGCCTTCTCCCATCTGTCCGCGCACTTTGGTCGCCAGGATGAGCCTGTCGCGCGGGATGCCGCTCTGGCGCCACCAGCGCCCGATGATGGTCTCCGCCTCGCCGCCCTGATGGCCGGGCACCCAGCGGGAATAAATATCTGCGGTATCCATGAAGTTGATGCCGGCATCGAACGCCAGAGAGAGGATGCGGAACGAAGTCGGCTCATCGGCTGTCCATCCAAGCTGCATTGTCCCCAGACACAAACGGGAAACCTGCAGCGATGTCTGCCCGAGTTGGCGATACTCCATCATAGCGACTCCCATTTCACGGTGAAAGAGATGCCCCGTTTGCGGATTTCTTCCATGACCTGGCTGGCGGGGACAGCCTGTTCCATCCGATGTGCGCCGGGTGGAATCACTTTGCGCGCCTGAAAGCCCATCATCAGCGCGCAATGCCAGCCGGTCAGGCGTTCCATGGCGGTAAAGCCTGTGGCCTCATCATAGCGGTCTATCAGGTCTACGGTGACCTTTTTCATCTGCCCATCTTTCCATCCAATCCCAACCGCGCGCATGATACAAATATCTTTCATGCCGGGAGGCGCCTTGATCTGCGGTTCCAGCAGCGCGTGATAAACCTGGCGGGGAATCACGCGCTGACCATTGACCTCCAGCGGTTCTTCGGAGAAAAGGCCAAGACGCTTGTAGGCCTCAAAGGTGTGGAAGTGACCGGGATAACGAAGCACTTTGTTCTCATAGCGGCGCAATCGCCCCAGGTGGGTGTAGGGCGTGGTGGACATGCTTCCAGAGATGACGAAGGCCTCCAGGGTGCCCAGCGGTGGGAAGTCAATGTACTCCAGCTCCGTGAACGTGGGCACTTTGACGATCTTTCCATCGCGGATGAACGTGGCCTCGCCATCGTATTCGTTGGTCAGGCCGTTGATGTGGAACGTACACTGATAGTTCCACGGTGGGACAGGCTCTTGTGGCAGACCAGCATCATAGAGATAGACCTCCTGCGGCTCGTCCAGGAGTTCCATGACGTAACACCCCATGTGATTGATCAGCCCTGGGCCCATGCCGCAATCGGGGACGATACTCACGCCGGCAGCCCTGGCTTCGGCATCCAGGCGTAACTGCTCCCAGACGACATCGGTATTGCCCCCCATATCGTTCAGGCTGCTTCCTGCCTCAATGCAGGCGCGGGTGATCCCGACGTTGTAGTAGTAAGGGACGGCACTCAAAGCGACGTCGGCGCCGCGCAGGATGGGTAGCAGTTGCTGGGGATCGGAGGCATCTACCTGCGTCGCTGAAGCCACGCTGTGCCCGATCAGGCGATTCACCCGATCCGCGGCCTTTTGGGCTGCTTCCAGGCTGGCATCTGCCATGAGGATATGCTCCGCCTCCCCAAAGCGTGCCAGATCGTAAGCGGCGGAGGTACCCTGTCGTCCGGAACCGATGATCACGTAGCGATAGCCCATTGTGTTTCTCTTTCCAGATGGGATGATACTCAAGTGTACAGTCAGCACGAGGGAAGTGTCAAGTTTTGAGAAGGCGAGTACTGTATCATTCGTTCAAGAAATTTGCAGCGAGTTGCCTGAAAGCCATGAAAAAACCTCTGTCTCCTGTCATTGCGAGCGCAGCGCATGTCCCAGCGCAGCGTGGGGAAAGCAATTTCCTGGCCGATAGGGGGATTGCTTCGCCGCCTGCGGCGGCTCGCAATGTAACGGTAGAAAATTTTCTACCGCAATAAGGATGGGGAGGGTAGAGGAGTTCAAATTTCCTGAAGGAAAGATACACTATCGAAGGCGCGCCAGGGAACAGGTGAGCGCGCTCTGCCTCAGGCAGGGAGTGAGCTTCAGGCGCGCGGCGCGGCCACAGGTCGCAGGATGATTGCGTGCCGGATGGCAACACCCCTATCCCCAAAAACAGGCTTGCTCGCAAGGGGGCGCGGGCATTTGACATCTTCCCTCACCTGTGATACACTTCCGCCCACAACTCATCCAGAGAGGTGGAGGGACCGGCCCGATGAAGCCTCGGCAACCAGGCGTTGAGCGCCCAGGTGCCAACTCCGGCAGAGTGAGTGAACACTCTGGAAGATGAGTCGGAGCAATTGCTCAGCCTCTCGTTCCAGAGAGGCTATTTTTTTACCTGGAGAAGACTTATGCCTCGCAAATATACCAATCGCCGTTATCTGGATGCTTTAGAAGAGCGCGTGCTGATCTACGATGGCGCCATGGGGACGAACCTGCAAAAGATGAACCTGACCGCGGCGCATTTCGGCGGGGAGCGCTATGCTGGCTGTAACGATTATCTGGTGATCAGCTATCCCCAGGCCGTGGAGGCGGTTCATCGCTCGTTCTTAGAGGTGGGTGTAGATGTTATCGAGACCAATACCTTTCGCTCGAATCGGATCACGCTGGCGGAGTATGGACTGGCGGATCGGGTGATCGAGATCAACCGCGCAGCTGCCGCTCTGGCGCGCCGACTGGCCGATGAGTATGCCCGGCACACCGGGCAACCCCGCTTCGTCGCCGGCTCTATTGGCCCCAGCGGTCGCCTGCCCTCCGCCGACGATCCCGATCTTTCCAACATCACGTTCGACGAACTGGCGGACGTTTTCCGCGAACAGGCGGTCGGGTTGATTCAGGGCGGTGTGGATGTGATCCTGATCGAGACTTCCCAGGACATTCTGGAGGTCAAAGCAACCATCCACGGCATTCAGCGCGCTTTTGAGGAGACGGGTATCTGGTTGCCGATCCAGGCACAGGTGACCCTGGACACCAGCGGGCGCATGTTGTTAGGGACGGATATTCAGGCGGCGCTCAGCATCCTGGAAGGGTTGCCGATTGATGTGATCGGGTTGAACTGCTCGACCGGCCCCGAACATATGCGCGAGCCGATCCGCATTCTGGGCGAACAATCGCGCCTGCCGGTCTCGTGTCTTCCCAATGCCGGCCTGCCCTTGAACGTGGATGGTCAGGCGGTCTATCCGCTGGAACCGGAGCCGTTTGCCGAGGCACTGGTCGAATTCGTCGAGAAGCATCATATCAACGTTGTGGGCGGTTGTTGTGGCACCACGCCCGCCCATCTGAAGCTCCTGGTGGAGAAATTGCATGGCCGGCCGCGCCCACCGCGACCGATCCTGAACCTGCCGCGCCTGGCCTCCGCGGTACAGGCGGTCGCCATGCGACAGGAGCCGCCTCCCACCCTGATCGGGGAACGCTGTAACGCCCAGGGGAGCCGCAAATTCAAGCAATTGCTGCTGGCCGAAGATTACGATGGCATTCTGGAGCTGGCGCGTGAGCAGGTGCGGAACGGCGCCCATGCGCTGGATATTTCCACTGCCCTCACCGAACGCCCGGACGAGGCGGAATTGATGCGTAAGGTGGTGAAGAAACTCTCCATGGGCGTTGAAGTTCCGCTGGTGATTGATAGCACCGAGGTCGAGGTCTTCGAGGTGGCCCTGAAGACGGCTCCAGGGCGCTGCCTGCTGAATTCCACGCATCTGGAAAGCGGGCGGGCAAAAGCGGATCGCGTCTTTCGCCTGGCAAAGGAGCATAATGCCGCGGTGATCTGCCTGACAATTGACGAGCAGGGCATGGCGAAAACCCGTGAGCGCAAACTGGAGATCGCCCGACGGATTTATGAGATCGCTGTACACGAGCATGAACTGCCACCGGAGTCGCTGGTCTTCGATGCGCTGACGTTCACCCTGGCGACGGGCGATCCGGAATTTGCCAACTCGGCCATCGAGACTTTAGAGGGCATTCGCCTGATCAAGCAGAACCTGCCCGGTGTGCTCACTTCGCTGGGGGTGAGCAACCTTTCCTTCGGCCTGGCGCCTCATGCCCGGCCGGTGCTGAATTCGGTGATGCTCTACCATGCGGTCCAGGCCGGCCTGGATATGGCGATCATCAACCCAGCGCATGTTACTCCCTATGCGGATATTCCCGCCGAAGCCCGCGAACTGGCCGAAGACTTGATCTTCAACCGCCGTCCCGATGCACTTCAGCGTTACATCGAGTACTTTGAGAAAGTTTCCCCCAGGAGCGAGAGCGCTGCGGCGGACCCGACCGCGGGCATGACGCCGCAGGAACGGCTCTACTGGCGCGTCGTTCATCGCCATAAGGAGGGCGTGGAAGCGGATATTGACGAAATCATCGCGCAGGAACTGGCGCAGGAAAGCAGCCAACCGACCGGCGCGCGCCGTCATGCGGCCGCGGTCAACATTCTGAACACCGTGCTCCTGCCTGCCATGAAAGAGGTGGGCGATAAATTTGGCGCGGGTGAACTCATCCTGCCCTTCGTGCTTCAATCGGCAGAGGTGATGAAGCGCGCCGTCAGCCATCTGGAGAACTATCTGGAGCGCAAAGAAGGCGTGAGCAAAGGGCGCATTGTGCTGGCTACGGTTTACGGCGATGTGCACGACATCGGCAAAAATCTGGTCAAGACCATCCTTTCCAACAACGGTTATGAGGTGATTGACCTGGGCAAGCAGGTGCCGGCGGAGAGGATCATCCAGACGGCTGTGGAAAACCAGGCGACGGCGATTGGGCTTTCGGCGCTGCTGGTAAGCACCTCGCGTCAGATGCCGCTGATCGTCAACGAGCTCCATCGGCGCGGCTTGCGCTTCCCGGTGCTGATTGGCGGGGCAGCCATCAATCGGCGTTTTGGGCGGCGTATTCTATTCACCGAAAGCGGTGATCCTTACCCGGCCGGCGTCTTCTATTGCAGGGATGCCTTTGAAGGACTGGAGACGATGGATGCCCTGATCGATCCAATGCGGCGCGAACAGCTCCTGGATCGCATTTTTCGCGAAGCCGAAATGGAACACCAGCGCCCCACGCCGACCCAGAGCATGAGTGCCCGTCTCCGATCCGCGGTGGTCCCCAGGCCCCTTACGCCCCTTCCCCAAAACTGGGGCCCTCGCGTGGTGCGCGAAATTCCCCTGGAAATGGTCTTCCAGCGCCTTTCCAAAAACGAGCTTTTCCGCCTGTCCTGGGGCGCCAAAAACACGCATGGAGAAGAATGGGAGCGACTGCAGGCCGAATTTGAACAACGCCTGCAGCGGATGCAGAAGGAGGCCATGCGCTACGGATGGCTCAAACCGCAAGGGGTTTATGGCTACTGGCCATGCCAGTCGGACGGCGATGATCTGATCCTTTACGATCCGAACACTCTGCGCGCCTCCTCTCCGGAGGAGATCGTGCGCTTCACCTTTCCGCGCCAGCCCGATCAGGAGCACCTGTGCCTGGCGGATTATTTCGCCCCGGTGGATTCCGGCGTCTTTGACGTGGTCGCTTTCCAGGTGGTGACGGTTGGGCATAAAGCTACCGAACGCTTTGAGCAATTACAGGCCGAAGGGAATTACTCCGAAGCCTACTTCTTCCACGGCCTGGCCGTGCAAACCGCAGAAGCGACCGCCGAATATCTGCACCGTCACATTCGTCGCGAGCTTGGACTCGCCGAAGGCCAGGGGAAACGCTACTCCTGGGGCTATCCGGCAATTCCAGACCTGCAGGATCATCGCAAGGTTTTCGACCTGCTCCCTGCGGAAAGCGCGCTGGGGATGTCGCTGACGTCGGCCTTCCAGTTAGTTCCTGAACAATCCACGGCGGCGATCATCGTCCACCATCCCGAAGCAAAATATTACAGCGTCGGCGAAAGCCGCGTGGAGCAGTTGATGCGGGAATGAGGATGGCGGAGATAGACCGCAGACGGCACACCGCAGACGGCAAGATAGACCGCAGACGGCAGACGGCGGAATGGACGGTGGTAGCGCAGGCTTTCCAGCCTGCCGGGAGGATGGACGCTGGACGAGACCCTCGCAGAACGGGCTTTCGAGCGAGCCTGCCGGGGACGACCTCGCTCCCTCCTCCATGCTATAATCCGTTTGCGGAAGTCCTATGATCACCCAATCTGAGAGAGGTCATATGAAGGCAGTACTTTTCTACCAGCACGGTGGACCAGAAGTCTTGCAATATGCTGATTTTCCTACCCCCGAGCCAAAGGCGGGGGAGGTGTTGGTGCGCTTACGCGCCGCGGCGCTGAACCGTATGGATGTGATGGTGCGCAATGGCTGGCCAGGGTTGAAGCTCGAGATGCCCCACATCAACGGCGCAGACGGGGCCGGCGAGGTGGCGGCGCTGGGGGAAGGAGTGACCGAGTTCCAGATCGGGGATCGCGTGGTGATCAATGCCAATCTGGGATGTGGGAGATGCGATTTCTGCCTGGCTGGCGAGGACCATCGCTGCCGAAACTGGCACCTGTTAGGGGAAACCGTGCGCGGCACCTATGCGGAGTATGTGACGCTGCCGGCGCGCCAGCTTTATCGCCTGCCGCCGGATTTCGATTTCCATCAGGCCGCCGCAGCAGCGCTGGTCTATCAGACGGCCTGGCATTCGCTGATCACGCGCGGCGGGTTGCGCGCCGGAGAGACCGTGCTGATCGTGGGCGCAGGAGGCGGGGTCAATACCGCCAGTTTGCAGATTGCGAAACTCGCCGGGGCCAGGGTGATCGTGGTCGGCTCTAATGCCCGGAAGCTGGAAAAAGCGGCTGCCTTGGGCGCGGATATTTTGATTGATCGCTCCAAAGAGGAGGACTGGTCAAAAGCGGTTTTCCTGGCGAGCGGCAAACGCGGAGTGGATGTGGTGGTGGATAACGTGGGAACGACGTTTATGCAAAGCCTGCGCACCCTGCGCAAGGGAGGTCGCCTGTTGACGGTGGGCAACAGCGGCGGCCCTCGCTTCGAGATTGATAATCGCTATATCTTCGCCCGTCATCTCTCTATCATCGGTTCAACGATGAGTCCGATTCGCGATTTTGTGGAGGTGATGAATCTGGTGGTGAGCGGAAAGTTACAGCCGGTGATAGATAGCACCTTTCCCCTACGCGAGGCGGCGAAAGCCCAGGAACGCCTGTGGAATGGCGAGAATTTTGGGAAGATCACCCTGGAGATCGGTTAGCCCATTCGAGTAGCTACCTCGAATGGGAGCGCATTTCCAGTGGAGCGACGCCTGCAGGAATCTATGGCTTCCCTGTCGGGGAATGAAGCCCTCAGGATAAACGGAAGCGCTTTTCGGCGCGGAAATCGTTGGGTGTCAGGATGTGCAAAATTACCCGGAAGGAACCGCAGGAAAGGTGCAGGTGATCGCTTGAGAAGGTCCAGGTATCGGCTTTGGCGAACACATGGCTTTCGCTGCTGCTGGTGAGCGTGGTATCGCCGCGAATTTCCCAGCGATAGGTGACCGTGGCAGGCCCATTGGTGGTAATGGAGCCGCTGAAGGCAAGTGAAAGGGGTCCTGGACATACTCCGCCTGGAGCCACGTTTACGCTGACGCTGGCATCTATTACCTGAGCTTCAGGCGGTGGAATGATGGGTAGTCCTTCGAGCTTGCCACTGGCGTTGGTAACCGCCATCGAAACCCAGCAAAAAGCGCCAGGATGCAGAGGGTCTTTGATATACCACCAGACATTTGCGTCATCCCGTCCAACGATTTCGGCGCTCGCTCCGAGTTTCAGTGCGCTTACGGCCAGCCATACAGCACCGGGGCCATAGCGGCAATTCACCGGCTGATCTTTGGGGGTCACCATGGGAACACTGGGCGTGAAAGTGGGCGTAATGGTGGGTGTTTCAGTCCATGTGGGAGTCGCTGGGGGGATGGTGGGGGTGAAAGTGAGGGCTGGTGGGATGGAGGTCGGTGATTCGGCAGCGAAGGTTGGTAAGGGGGGGTATGGGCGTTGGGGAGCGCGAGAGGGGAGTGGATAGCAGGGTGGGAGCGGGCAGGTTGCAGGCCAGTATCAGCAATAGCACAAGGGCGAATCCAATTCGTTTCATCGGAATACTCCTTTCTGGGAGGAAGTACCATTGCCTGCCAGGGGTGGCAATAGTCAGGCGGGGAAAGTGTGTTGTTAAATTTCATAGAGATTCCTTTTCATTATACAGCGTTTTTGGGATGTTTGAGCAAGAAAAAAAGAATGGGATGGATCGTGGAGGGCAAATGAGGGGCAGTAGACGGTGACGACAGACTATGGGGGAACGGTAAAAAGACTTTCTAACGTACCGGGACAAACCGTCAGTCAATCCAAACCGCGGACGGCAGACGGCAGACCGCCGTAGATGGGGGATGGGGGAGTGCAGGAGGACGATGGACGGTGGACAATAGACCGTGGGCGGTAGGCGGAAAACGGACGAGCTACCTGGCTATCTGGGCGATCAAGATTCCAGGCGGTGGCAGGCAGTGATCCAGGATGGCTGATTTCCCCTCAGTGATTATTCTCTCGGTTCGGCATTCCCTTCACTTTTGGATTCGCCGGAGGGAGTGGATTTGCCGCGTCGAAAGTCCACAAAACGGTATCCGATGCCACGCTCGGTGAGGATGTATTGGGGGTTGGCAGGGTCCTTTTCCAGCTTCTGGCGCAGGTAGTTGATATAGAGACGAACATAGTGGGCCTCATCTCGGTACTCATAGCCCCAGACGCGTGTCAAAATCTGGTCATAGGTCAAAACCCAACCGGCATTTTGCACCAGATGGTAGAGCAGGCGATATTCTGTAGGACGTAGCTTGACCAGTTTTCCATCCACCCATACTTCCCGACGGTCAAAATCTATCTTCAGGCGATCATCTATCTCAATGATCCCATGCATACTGCCCGAGACGGCCTCGGTGCGGCGCAATACGGCGCGCACCCGGCTGATCAGTTCGCGCGTGCTGAAAGGTTTGACCACATAGTCATCTGCGCCCGATTCCAGCCCGCGCACGCGATCGTTTTCGTCCCCCTTGGCGGTGAGCATAATGACCGGCACGTTGCTGATCTCCCGGATCATTTGCAGGACTTCAAATCCATCCAGATCCGGCAGCATCACGTCCAGGAGGATCAGGTCTGGGGTGGTGTCGCGTAGCTTTTCCAGTGCCTGGCGACCGTTAAAAGCCTCAACAACCTTGAATCCCTCGCGCTCAAGATTGAGACGAATCAGCCGCACCATGCGCTCTTCATCGTCTACCACCAGGATACGATGGTGAGTGGGTTGAGATTGTGCCGCCATAGTATCACTCGCGCACGAAGCCGATGATCTCTTCTTCCTCTTCGGCCTCCAGGATTTCGATCAAGGTGATGGCCGAGACAGGCCAGATCACCCGAGTCACGTTGGGTTCTATGTAGGATAAATCTTTCCCCTCTCTTGTCCGAGGGTTCGATAGGATGATCAGGTTATCTGTGGGCTTGGGTAGTTCATCCACCTCACCCACAACAGGCGGTTGATTTCCTAAATGCAGAATCAGTGTGTAAGGCATCGTTCACCTTCCCCGGAAGAGCACCTGGATTTTCAATTTGCCCAAAGCGATCACATCCCCATGCGCAAGGGGATACTCGCGATGGGGTTCAAGGCGTTGTCCTTTGAGATATGTGCCGTTTGAAGAGCCGAGATCCATAATCACGACCACATTTTCCGACTTCCGACGTAAGAGGGCGTGCAATCGCGAAACACCATGGGCATGGGCCTGATAGGGCGTCAGATCAATGTCAGGGAGGATCGGCTGATTTTCGGTTACCCGTCCCAGGGTAAATTCGCTTCGTTCAGCCAGGGGGAGCAGGTGACCGGTATCCAGCAGGTGCAGAGTCAGCCAGGTCGTGGTAACGATGCGCTGTGGCGGGGCAACCTGCTGCAGTTCAGCGACGCTGTTGCGAATCTGGTCCGTGCGGATGTTTTGGGTTACGGTCGCTTCGCTGGCGACCAGTTGAAGTCCGCATTCCTGACAGAACAGCGCTCCAACCGGGTTATGATGCTGACAGTTAGGACACAGGGGCATCTTTTTCCCTCCCTTTTTCTCTATCGTTTGAAGTGACCAAGGCTCTGGTGCCATATTTCACGATCTTTTTTCCTTCCTCGCTTAATTTTCCTTCCCGCTGTAAACGTTCTGCTTCCAGTAGCACAGTACGGGCCAGGCTGCGTTCTCCCTGACCGATCAGATGGGAAGCGAGGTAGTGAAGGGTACGCGTGGCGCGCGCGTAATTGCCGCTTTGAGCCTGTTGTTGGGCCTGTTCCTGGAGGCGGTATAACGTCAATCGGGAAAGCGCTTTGACCAGGATCGCCGGCGGCGGTGAGGGGTCTGGTTCGCTGGAAACCGGAAAACGCAAGCGGAGAGGAAATGAAAGCGGAGCGTGAGATCCAAGAGGGGTAAGGCTCACCTTCCCTTGCAACACATCCAGATGCTCCTTTCGCAATGCCTGCGGCGCAATGCGGAACTCCATCAACCATACAAGCGGCTCCTGACTCAAAAGGGGGCCCAAGCGCAGGGGGCTTTGGGTAGCGAGAGGGAGCGTCTCTGGGTGCAGCCGAAAGACATAAGAAATTTCCACTCCTTCGGGGATCTGGAATTCAAACAGCGTATCTTCCGCATAAGTCTGTCGGAATTGCTGGAACAAATGATTCAGTAAACGCACAATATCCTCAGCTGAAGCCGCGAAGTGTGCGCTGCCGCCGGTACGGGAGGCAAGGCGATCCAGGAAGGAATCGTTCCAGTCGCTTCCCAGGCCTAACGCTGAAATGAGAATCCCTTTCTCTGCGGCCTCCTCTGCGAGTTCCAGGCAGGCCTGTTCATCGCCGTAGGTATGTCCATCGGTCAGCAGGATGACGTGGTTTAATCGCTCTGGGGCGTAGCTGCGAAGCACCTCCTCGTAAGCCGCTCGTAATCCCTGGTAAATCTCTGTGCCTCCTGATGCCTGCATTGCATAAATGCGTGAACGGGTGCGCTGAGCATGGCGGTAAAGCGTGGAGGGTTGTATCACTTCTGCGCGATCGCTAAAGGCCACGATACTGTACAAATCCTCAGCGTTCAGGGCATCCATCCAGTCTGTGATCGCTTTCTTGACCGTCTCTAATTTTTCGCCTTGCATCGAAGTGGAGCGATCAATGGCCAGTGCCACGTTCAGGAGAGCCCGAGACTGGCTTTCAGCAGTGACCCCTAATTCCAGCAAAACGTATAAGAGTTGGGTTTCGCTGATTTTCAGTAGAGTATTACGGCTGAAATAAGTGGAGAGATTGACGGGCGAAGGAGCTTGAACAGGCGGCGGTAACTGTGCGTCATATTCGGCGCGCCGTTTGGGGTCCGAGAGCACCTCGTAAGCCTGTTGCACATCCAGGAACAGTTCGGTTTCCCCCGGATATCGGTTGCGGTCTGGGTGCAGACGGCGCACCAGAGCAATATACGCCTTCCGAATTTCCTCTGGCGTTGCATCGCGTGGGACTCCGAGCAACTCATAATAATCTGGCATTTTATTCCACCCAACGCACCAGAATTACGCTGATATTATCCGGTCCACCTGCCTCGTTGGCTGCATCCACCAGCCTTTGACATGCCTGATCCAGTGTCCCGCTTTCACGGACGATGCGCGCAATTTTCTCATCTGGAACCACTCCCCAAAGGCCATCGCTGCACAACATCAGATAGTCGGTCGGGGCTAGGCTGAAGGTGTAAATATCGGCATCCACGCTATCTCCCTGTCCCACAGCACGGTACAAAACATTCCGATTGGGATAGGAGGCCGCCTCTTCAGGAGTGATATGCCCTAATTCTTCAAGCCGCTTAACCAGGGAATGATCGCGCGTCATGACTTCATGATGACCGCCAGGGTGCAGGAGGTATGCTCGGGAATCTCCAACATGGCCTACGGTGACCTGTTGTTCAATCACCACTGCTACGGTCAATGTCGTACCACTTCCTGGTGCTTCTCGTTGAATGATGCGCTGCGCTTCTGCAAACGCCTGTTCGATGATCTCCCGCAAGGACTGATCGGGGGCTTTCGGATTTACATCCAGGAAGGAGGTGAAGAGCTTGCGCAAAATGGTTGAGGCAACCACTCGCACCGCAAGATTGCTGGCTACCTCTCCGAACTGATGTCCTCCCATGCCATCGGCAACGATATAAAGGCCAAAGGCCGAATTACTTTTGTTGCCGGCGATCGTCGAGGTGAAAGCCAGCAGGCTATCCTCATTCAGCTCCCGCTGCCTGCCAATGGATTGACTGCAGGCGGCAACGAGCTGGCCGATTTCACGACGTGGCAGCGGAGCCATTTGATGAGAGACCTGGATTTCCTCCGGCGAGAGGGGTCTGGTCTCAACTTCTGCTTCAGGAGTTTTTCGGGAAAACCATTTGCGAAGAAAGTTGAACATGCGTATTTCTCCTGATTACGCCAGCAAAGCATAGAGAATGTGATCCGCAGAGCCGATATAGACGATGTCATCATAGATCAGCGGGGCTGAGGTGATAGGGCCTCCCGTCTGAAATTGCCAGCGCAATCTTCCATTCCGGGCATCAAGACAATAGAACATCCCATCTGCTGATCCAAAGTATACAGCATCTTTGTAGACTGTGGGGGAGCCGCTCACCTGATGTTCTGTGCGAAAGCGCCAGGCTTCCCGTCCTGTACGAATGTCTACCGCGTAGAGATGGCTGTCTGCTGAGCCGACGAAGATCAGATTCTCGGCGTTGGCCGGTGTTGTGATGGAGCCTTTGGCCATGCGGAAACGCCACAGCATCCAGCCGGTACGAGCTTCCATGGCATAGAGCATACCGTCTAAAGAAGGAAAATACAATGCCTGTCCAACTAAAATCGGAGAAGCGGTGATGGCGCGCCGCGCCTGCTGTCGCCATTTTAGCTCTCCACGCAGATCAAGGCAGTAAAAGTCACCGCTTTCACAACCCACATAAATCCGTTCCTGAGCAATCAACGGCGTGGAGCGAATGGCATCGGCAGCCGAGAACGTCCAGAGCGCGCGGCTGTGTGGGATGCTGAGGACATACAAGCGGTGATCGTCAGAGCCAAAGACTACCAGCTCTTCAGCAATGCGAGGAGAGGAGCGCACCGGGCCGTTGGTCGAATATGTCCAGAGTAACCTTCCGGTACGAACGTTCAAAACGTAAAGATTCCCGTCCTCCGAGCCGAAGAAAATTTCGTTTTCATACACTGCAGGACGGGTGACCACACCGCCTTCTGTGGGATATTTCCAGACAAAACTGCCATTGATTGCATCCAAAGCATACAGGTTATAGTCATAAGAACCGATGAAAACTTTTCCCTGATAGAGGATGGGAGAGGCTCGAATCTCATCTTCGCATTTGAAAGTCCAGAGGGGCTTGATCGCGGATGAGCTGATGGTCGCCGCAGTGGGCAGGCGGGAGAGGGCGCCCGTTTTACGAGCCACATTGAGCAAAGCCTCTTTCATCGCTTCTGCGCTCTGGTAACGTTTGGCAGGCTCATATTCCAGGGCCGTGTTGATGACCGCCTCCAGTTCCGGCGAGACCGAAGGATTGATCTTGCGGATTGGGCGTTCTGAAAAGGAGAAAGGCGGCTCCAGCCGCGGGTCGCGCCGCGTGAGCGCGTGATGCAGTGTAGCGCCCAGGGCGTAAATATCGGCCAGGGGCGTCGCCTCCCCGCGATATTGTTCCGGAGGTGAATAGCCCTCGGTACCGATCATCGTGCCTTTTTGACCAACCTGGAAGGTGCGCGCAATCCCAAAATCCACCAGGACAACATCTCCGCTCAGGTTGATCATGATGTTGGAGGGCTTCATGTCACGGAAAATAATCGGGTCCGGTTTGTGATTATGCAGGTAAGCGAGCACATCACACAGCTGGATGGCCCAATGCAAAACCTGTTCTTCGGGGAGAAATCCGGGGGTTTCATTGATGATGGCTTCCAGGTCTTTGCCGTGGATATATTCAAGGATAAGATAAGAACGATTTTCAAAACTAAAATAATCGTAAATCTTTGGGATCGAAGGATGGTTCAGGGTGGCCAGGATGTTCGCTTCACGCTCGAAGTTTTGCACAATAGTTTGCCGTACCAGGGGATCGGGACTCGTGTTGATCATCTCTTTGACGGCTACCAGGCGCGGTACATTCGGAAAGTGCATATCACGCGCTCGATAGACGGATCCCATGCCCCCCGAGCCGATCACCTCCTGGATCAGATAACGGTTTGCCAGTAAAAAACCCGGCGCCAGTCGTTGCGAGGCGCGTTCATCACCAAAAGAAGGGGGTGTAATACTTTGTGTGACCAAGAAGAAACCTCCTGAGCGTTGTTTCTCAAAATATGGCTGGCACTCAGCCGCTGCGTTCACGGATCAATCGCTGGAGCGACTCCTCGTCCAGCAAAGGAATGCCTAACTGACGTGCTTTCTGGAGTTTGGAGCCGGGGTTTTCTCCGACGACCAGGTAGCTTGTATTGCGACTGACCGAGTCGGTTACCTTACCTCCATGCGCCTCGATGAAGGCTTTGGCCTCTTCACGCGTGAAATTCTTTAATGTCCCGGTGATGACAAAGGTCAGGCCTGCGAGGGCTGCTGTGCCGGAAGACGCAGCCATCTCTGAACGTGGCCAGACGCCGGCTGCTTTCAATTTCTCCAACACACGTTGATTCCGTGGTCGGGAAAACCAATCCACAATTGCCTGGGCTGTATTCGGGCCGATGTCCTCGATTTGCATCAGCTCTTCTACGCTGGCTTTTGCGAGCGCATCCAGGTCGGGATAATGACGGGCTAATTCGGCCGCGGTCACTTCTCCGACGCCGCGAATACCCAGTGCGTTGATCAAACGTGCCAGCGGACGAGATTTTGAGGCCTGAATGGCGTTGAGCAGATTTTGCGCTTTCTTCTCGGCAAATCCTTCCAGGCGTAGCAGGTCTTCTTTGCGCAGGGTGTAGAGATCGGCCACGTCATCTACCAGCCCAGCCTCTACCAGTTGTTCCACGATCTTGATGCCCAGTCCGGCAATATCCATGGCGCTGCGCGAAACAAAGTGTTCCAGATTCCGCACCAGTTGCGCCGGGCAAGCGGCGTTCACACAATACCAGGCGACCTCTCCTTCAAAGTGTTCAACGGGCTGATGGCAGACTGGACAATACGCTGGAGGCACATAAGGTTTCTCGTCGCCGCGGCGGGCCTCGATCACCGGGCCAATGACATAGGGGATCACGTCGCCGGCGCGCTTGACCCACACCCGATCCCCAGGGCGAATGTCTTTTTCGGCGATGTAGTCGAAATTATGCAGCGTGGCGCGCTCTACGATCACGCCTCCGATCTCGACCGGATCCAGTACCGCGTAGGGGGTGAGCACGCCGGTTCGCCCGACGTTAACGCGAATTTCTCGCAACGTGGTGGTCACCTCGCGCGCCGGGAACTTGAATGCAATCGCCCCACGCGGGTCTTTCCCTACGAATCCCAGCTCTGCAGCCAGGCGCAGGTCGTCTATTTTGATCACCATCCCATCTGCTTCAAAGGGAAGGCGATCCCGTTGCCTGGCCCAGCTTTCTGCATATGCAATCGCCTCTTCCAGGCTCTGGCAGCGTCGCGCGATATCCGTGACCGGGAATCCCCAGGCTCGCAACGTCTCCAGTGTCTCCCATTGCGTGGCCGGCGGAGGCAGTTTTTCGTCTTCCCAGGCAACGATCTGGTATACCAGGAGGGTGATCGGCCGCGAGGCAGTGATCTGTGGGTCTAACTGGCGCAATGAGCCGGCCGCCGTATTCCGCGGGTTGAGGTAGGTACGTTCCCCGGCCTCTTCCAGTTTGCGGTTCAGGGCCTCAAAATCCTTGATCAGGATAAACGCTTCCCCGCGCACCACGACCCGACGGGGTAGCGGATGATTGCCCGGATCCGAGAGGGGAATGCGTAAAGGTAAGGCGCGCACGGTGCGCAAATTGGGCGTAATATCCTCGCCGATTTCTCCATCTCCCCGCGTTGCTCCCTGGACGAACATGCCATCCTGATAATGTAAAACCACCGAAAGCCCATCTATTTTTGGTTCCACGACGAAGGCGGTATGTTCGACGCGCGCATCGAGCTTGCGAATGCGCTCAAACCAGGCGCGCACTTCCTCTGCGTTGAAGGCGTTGGCCAGGCTCAGAATGGGGGCGGGGTGGCGCACTTTCTCAAATTTTTCCAGCGGTAGGCCCCCCGCGCGTTGGATCGGCGAATCGGGAGTTACCCAGTCGGGATGCTCCGCCTCAATACGGCGTAGTTCGGCCATCAACCGGTCAAATTCTGCATCGCTGATCAGCGGTGCATCCAGCACATGATAGCGATAGTTGTGATAGTGGATTTGCGCTTTAAGTTCTTCGTAACGCTGCCGCAGGGGATCGCTCATGTTGAAAATTATAGCAGAGTTCTGAGACTTTTGTGGTTAAAGCAGCCCCTTAAACTTGACGGCTGGAGATAAAGCCACTATAATTCGCCCGCTTTTGCGCATCTGAGACAGGCACGTGCCTGGATTCTTCCCTGTAGGAGTTTGATTATGCCGCCTCATCCAAAGCGTAAACTATCGAAAGGTCGCCGAAATCGCCGACGCGCCCATGACGCTCTGAGCGCCCCCAATCTTGTGGTATGCCCTCAATGCGGCTTGCCGCGTTTGCCTCATCGCGTGTGCCCCAATTGTGGCTACTACGAAGGGCGTCAGGTGATCGAGGTCAATAAAAAGCAGTCATAGCTTTTCGATGGCCCCTGGCAGGAATGGGGTCGTTCCGGCTGCGGGGGAAGTTCCTGCTCCCCGATGAGAGTTCCTGATGATCCTTGAACGGGCCGTGACGTCCACGGCTCGTTTGGGTTTAAGACGTGGAGGTGCCTGTGAACTTGCTTGCTGAAGAAACTGTGTTTGTCTTCCCCGGTCAGGGGTCTCAATCGGTTGGCATGGGCAAGGCGCTGGCTGAGGCCTTTCCACTGGCGCGGGAGACGTTTGCGGAGGCGGATGAGTTGCTCGGTTTTCCGCTTTCCCGATTGATGTGGGAAGGGCCGGAGAGCGAGTTGAATGACACCATCAACACCCAGCCGGCGCTTTTTGTCCATTCCCTGGCGGTCTATCGTCTGTTCACTTCGCTCTATCCGCATTTTCGCCCCCTGGCAATGGCCGGACATTCACTGGGCGAACTCAGCGCCTTGACCGCAGCCGGTGCGATGCTTTTTACGGATGGGCTGCGTCTGGCGCGACGGCGTGGTGAATTGATGAAAGAGGCTGGCGAACGCTCTCCCGGCGGGATGGCGGCTATCCTCGGGCTGGATATTCCCCTCCTGGAGCAAATTTGCGAACAGGCAAGTCTGGCGGAAGAGACCGTAGAGGTGGCCAATGATAATTGCCCTGGACAGGTGGTCATTTCTGGAGCGCGGGCGGCGCTGGAACGCGCCATGGAGGCGGCCAGGGCAGCCGGCGCCCGCCGGGTGATTCCGCTGGCGGTGAGCATTGCGGCTCATTCCCGGCTGATGGCTCCGGCTCAGGATGCCTTTAACGAAGCGCTCCATCGGCTTTCGATTTCAGCGCCGCAGGTGCCGGTGATCGGGAATGTGCAGGCCCAGCCGCTCACTTCTGCCGCAGCGGTGCGTGCCGATCTGGCAGCCCAGCTCACCCATCGAGTGCGCTGGGTGGAGTCGGTGCGCTGGATGATCCAGATGGGCGCGCGGAACTTTATCGAGATGGGGAACGGGAATGTGCTGGCCGGGTTAATCCGGCGCATTGATGGCTCGGTTCGTACCTTTACGCTTTCCTCGCCGGCAGATTTTGAGAATTTAGCCGCGAGCTGAGCGTATGGCGACGCTTTCAACCAGTCCGATGCCGAGCATGAGCGAAACCAGGCCACTGCCTCCATAACTGATGAAGGGCAGCGGCAGACCGGCTACGGGGATAATGTTCAGATTGACCCCGATATTCACCGCGCCCTGGAAAAAGATCAGGATGGCAATCCCCCAAGCAATGAGCATTCCCATCAGGTCAGGCGCGCGGCGCGCTACCCTCAGGCAGCGATAAATGATAAATCCGAGCAGCATGATAATAAAAAGGCTGCCGATCAGCCCGAATTCTTCCGCCGTTGCCGAGAAAATGAAGTCTGTGTGACGCACCTTCAGAAAACGGAGCTGGGTTTGCGTTCCCTGCGCATACCCTTTCCCTGCCAGGCCGCCAGAGCCAATGGCGATTAAAGCCTGAAGCACATTATAGGTGGCTCCATGCCTGGCATTCGGATCGGGGAAGAGAAAGTTGATCACCCGCTGCTGCTGATAGGGCTGGAGAAAGGGAAAGGCCACGATAGCCAGGATGACGCCCCCGATGGCAAAAGCCACCAGGTATTTCCAGTCTAATCCGCTCAACCAGAGCAGAGAAATCCAGATCACCATCAACACGATGACATTGCTCAGGTTGGGTTGTAGCAGGATCCAGATTGCCAGGCTGATCACCCAGAAGGAACTCTCCGCGATCCAGCGCAGGCCGTGGGGACGATCCTGGGTATGCTCAAAGTAACGCGCCAGGAGCAGGATCACCACGATCTTGGTCAGCTCGGTGGGCTGGATGAAAATTTGCCCGATTTGAAACCAGCGGGCTGCGCCGAAGACTGCCCGCGCGCTCATGAAGAGAAAGATCAAAAGCACCATCGTTATCCCATACGTGAGCCAGTGCAGGGCGTCCCAGTAATGATAGTCTATGGCGGCAGCCAGAAGCAACGCTCCCAGACCGACGAAACCGTAGGTGATCTGGCGGTTGACGGAGGGCGCAATTTCCTCGTTGCCTGCCACGGCAGAGTTGATCATCATCACCCCGAAGATAATGGCAACGAGCACCGCTCCCAGTAGCCAGTAATCCAGGTTCTTCCAGGAAAACCCTCGAAACATTCAGGTTTTAATCCGTTGCTCTTTGTCCCCTGGGGCGCAAGGGAATATCTGCGACCAGGCGTTGTGAGCGTCCCTGACGTTCGATGGAGATGTGGACGGCCTGAGCTTCGATCTCCACGTACTTGGAGATGGCGGCGAGCAGGTCGTCTTTCAGGGCCTCTAATGCGCCTGGTGGCAGGTTCGTTCGATCATGGACCAGCACCAGTTGCAGGCGTTCTTTGGCATCCTGGGCGCTGGATTTGCGCGAGCGGAAGAATCCCATCATTTCCTCCCTTTCAGCGGCCAGAAGCGCGACCAGAAACTTTCCGGGGTATCCCAGTCTTCATCCTTTACTTCTTTTCCCATCAGGCGCAGAGCGATATTGCGAAACGCTCTTCCGGCCCGACTTTTCTCATTCAGCACAACGGGCGTGCCGCGATTGGTAGCGATGAGGATGGCTTCATCTTCTGGAACGATGCCCAGGAGTGGCACGGCCAGCAGGTCAAGCACATCTTCGGGGGAGAGCATTTCATTCTGGCGCACGAGCGAGGGTTTGAGCCGATTGATGATCAGCCGGGGGCTGCCTTTTTCCTCCGCCTCCAGAATACCGATGACGCGATCCGCATCGCGCACGGCGGAGACCTCCGGGTTGGTGACCAACAGGATGCGGTCGGCCGGGGCGATGGCGTTGCGAAAGCCGCGCTCAATGCCGGCGGGTGAATCAATCAGGATCCAATCGAATTCCGGGCGCAGCTCATTACACAAGTCCACCATATCGCCAGGGGAGACGGCTGTCTTATCTCGCGTTTGGGCGGCCGGGATCAGGTAAAGGTCCTGGAAGTGGCGATCGCGGATCATCGCCTGGCGTAAGCGGCAGCGCCCTTCCACAATATCTACCAGGTCGTAGACGATGCGATTTTCCAGCCCCATGACCACGTCCAGGTTGCGCAGACCAATATCTGCGTCAATGCACACCACTTTCTGGCCGGCTGCCGCCAGGGCTGTCGCAATATTGGCGACGGCGGTGGTCTTGCCAACGCCTCCTTTGCCGGAGGTGATAGTCACTACCTGTGCACTCATTCGATTACTCCCATTTTTCCCATGCAGGCAGATGGTTCTCTAAAAAGATTTTGAGCGGAAATTCAGTCGGGATCGAGGTGGGCAGGGGGATGCTGGCCAGTGTGGCCTGGGTGGTCTGGAAGCGGAGGGTACAGATGAACGCTTCAGCATTTTGGGGGTCTCCGACCAGCACCCGGCCGCGCAGGCGTCCCCAGACGACCAGACTGGAAGCGGTCACGATTTCGGCGCCGGGATTGACATCGCCGATCACCACGACCGGGCCCGAGTGCTCGATCTTCACCCCAGAGCGCACCGTGCGTGGGATCCACAGAGCCATTTCTCTGGCGGCGCTGCCGGGGGCCAGGGCGCGGCTGGTTTTGCTCAATCGCGTGGCCAGGCCGAGGAGCTGAGCGTTTTTCATCGTGGCCGGTGACTCGCTCAGCACCGCCCACAGCGAGATGCCCCGTTCCGAGAGCGCCTCGCGCAGGCGCACCAGGTCATTCACACGCAGGCTGCGTGTGCCCAGGTCTACCGTCAGGCGCGCGCCTTTGAAAAATTGTGGCTGGCGGTCAAGATGTTCGCAGAAAAGTCGCAATCCCTCTTCCCACGGAAGATCGTTGGGAATCGTGGCCAGCAACCCATCCCGAATGCCTTTCATCTCGATGGATGTGCTCATTGGGGATATTATAGCAGAGGAGAAAGGTTAGAGCAGGCGTTTGACCGCTCTGCTCATCTGGGATGTGGTCAAATCACCGCCAAGATCGGGGGTGACCTGACCGCTGGCGAGGCAGGTTTCGATGGCCCTTCTCAAATGCTGTGCGCATTCGTTTTCGCCGAGATATTCCAGCATCATAACGGTAGCCAGAAGGGTGGCAGTCGGGTTGGCTTTACCACTGCCGGCCAGAGTTGGCGCTGAACCGTGAACCGGCTCGAAAACGCCGATTCCATCGCCGATATTTGCGGAGGCAGCGACTCCCAGTCCACCGACCAGCATACAGGCTTCATCGCTCAGGATGTCGCCGAACAGATTGGTGGTCACGATCCCTTCAAACTGTTGGGACGCCCGGATCAGCTCCATGGCGCAGGTATCTACCAGCATTTCTCGCAGCTCGATTTCCGGATATTGGGTAGCGATTTCCAGGGCTACCTGGCGAAATAGGCCGCAGGTCTGGCGCAGCACATTCGCCTTGTGCACCACATGGAGGGTCTTTCTACCGCTCTGGCGAGCCAGTTCAAATCCTTTGCGCAGGATGCGTTCCGAGCCACGGCGGGTGATCACGCGTTCGGTGATGGCACGCTGCCCATTTTCTTCCAGTCGTTCAATTCCCGAATACAATCCTTCGGTGTTCTCACGCACAATCAGGAAGTCAATCCCCGGTCGAGAACTGGGATGAGGTAAGGAACGGATGGGGCGCAGGTTGGCATACAAATCGAGGCGTTGGCGCATTTGCACGACCGGGGAAAAATAGCCGGGCAGGTTCGGAGGCGTGGTGACAGCTCCGAACAGCGTTGCATCGGTTTGACGGATCGCTTCTAAGGTGGATTCAGGCAGTGGGGTGCCAAGACGCTGGTAAGCGCCAAAACCAATCTCTGCCTGCAAAAATTCGAGGGACAGAGGCAGGGCCTGAAGGACTTCAACAGCCGCCTCCACCACTTCCGGGCCGATGCCATCGCCGGGTAGAAGACAAATGCGGTAAGGCCTCATTTTTTGCCGGTTTGCCCCATCAATTCCTGGAAGTCGTGATGCTTGAGAAACTGGATAATGCCACCCGCTTCGGCAATCTTGAGCACGAATTCGGGCAGGGGACGCGCCTGAAAGGTGGCGCCGGTGCTCAGGTTGTGGATCAGGCCAGTGGACAGGTCTACTTCCACTTCATCCCCTTCCCGAATGCCGGCCACCGCCTCAGGGCATTCCAGAATAGGAAGACCCAGGTTGACGGCATTGCGGAAAAAGATGCGCGCATAGGAACTGGCAATCACGCACTTCACCTGAGTTCCTTTGATAGCAATCACTGCATGTTCGCGTGAGGAACCGCAACCGAAATTTTGGCCCGCCACAATCACATCGCCGGGGCGGACGTTTTTTGCAAATTCTGGCTTGACCTCGCAAAATGCGTTCCTGGCAAGCTCCTGGGGGTCTGTGGTGATATTGAAACGTCCCGGTATGATCTCGTCTGTGTTCATATTATCGCCAAATGTCCAGGCTTTTCCCATGGAATGCTCCTTAAAACTACAGATAGCGACGCGGATCGGTGATTCTGCCGGTCAGTGCGGTTACTGCAGCGGTGGCCGGGCTGGCGAGGTAAATTTCGGCTTGAGGGCTGCCCATGTGCCCGATGAAGTTACGATTCATGGTCGTCAGAGCGCGTTCCCCTGGGGCCAAAACGCCTCCATGTCGCCCGATGCAGGCGCCACAACCGGGATTGGTAACCACGCAGCCGGCGTCTATGAATGTTTCGATCAGGCCGTTTTGCATTGCCTTCTTGTAGATGCGCTGGCTGGCCGGGGTGACGATCACCCGCACACCTGGATGTACGCGTTTTCCTCGCAACAGACTGGCCACGATTTCCAGGTCCTCATAGCGGGCATTCGTACAGGTGCCAATGAAGACCTGGTGGATTTCCAGCCCTTCGACTTCCTGCAACGGTTTGACGTTATCCACATCGGGATGGCAGGCAACTTGAGGCGAAAGGTCAGACACATCTATCTGGAGAAGTTGCTCATAGCGTGGGTTATGGGGCTGGATAGCTTCCAGAGGGCGTTTGGTTCTTTCAAGCGCAGGGGTTTGTTCGGTAAGGTATTTGAGGGTGACTTCATCGGCTGCGATCAGGCCACACTTTGCGCCGATTTCGGTGGACATGTTGGAAAAGATGATGCGCTCGTGGATGGGGAGATTTTCGATGTATTCGCCACCGAATTCTATGGAGCGGTACGTTGCGCCATTCATTCCTAACAGGCCTGCCAGGTGGAGCATTACGTCTTTGGCGTAGACGCCTGGCTGGGTCTGGCCATATAACTCAATCCGAATCGTCTCAGGCACTTTAAACCAGCACTTGCCCGTGACCCAGGCGACAGCGATTTCGGTCGAACCCAGTCCAGTGCCGAAGGCACCGAGTGCTCCGTAGGTGTTGGAATGTGAATCTGCGCCGATGATCACGGCGCCCGGTGTGACAAATCCCTCCTCGATCATCACCTGGTGGCAGATGCCTTGCGTGAACAGGTATGGTAAATCCTGCTCTTTTACGAAGTCAAAGATCTTACGATGGTTTTCCGCAGCCAGTATATTGGGGGCAGGATATGCATGATCCAGATGTAAGACAATGCGCTGCTTATCGTAGATAGGCTTGCCGATCTCTCGAAATGCTTTGATGGCCAGCGGGGTGGTGTTGTCGTGACTCATGATGTAGTCTACGTCTACCAGGATGATGTCCCCTGCCTTTACTGTCCTGCCTGTTTTACGGGAGAAGATTTCTTCAACAAGTGTGCCCATAAGCCTCCTGAAGACCGAAGGGATAGATTCTGCGTGCGCGGCTATGTACCGTTGTATTTTTTCAGGATCATGCGTGTTTCGGTTCGTTTGACACCGGGGATTGTGCGAATTTCCTCGATCAGGTTATTGAGCGCCATGATGTCTTCCACCTCAACGAAGGCGCTCACGTCAAAATCTCCGGTAATTTCATACACATTCCTGACACTGGTCAGGGCGCGCAGGCGTCTTACGACCAGCGAAGTATATACCTGTGATTCCACTTCCAGCATGATCACTGCTTCCAGATTATGAGGGATAATGTCCAGTCTTCGGCCAGTGACCTGTTCCGCAATGTCTATGATGTCGCTATCGAAAATTTGCTTGCGCTGATCCCCCAGTAATTTGATCCGCGAGACGATCACTTCCAGCTCGGCTGGGCTGACCTGCACGCCATATTCTTCCAGTCGGGCCGCTACGGCGCTTTTGCCGGTATATTTGTCTATTACGATCTTTCGCTGACGTCCCAGCAGGGCCGGATCGAAGGGTTCGTAGGTGCGGGGATCTTTCAATACGCCGTTGGTATGCACGCCGCTTTTGTGGGTGAAGGCATTCTGACCGGTGATTGGCTTATTCGGCGCCAGGAAAAAGCCGGAGACGCGCTCCACATATGCGGAAAGTTCCATCAGCGGCGCAAGGTTATACTTCTGAATGCCTTCCAGGTTGTGGAAGGCGACAATTGTTTCCGCCAGGTCAGGGATGCCGGTGCGCTCCCCCAGGCCGTTGACAGTAACGTGGATACAATCGGCGCCGGCGCGAATTCCGGCCATGGCATTGGCCAGAGCCAGACCGTAGTCGTTATGGCAATGAAGATCGATCTTGCAGGGTAACAGACGCGCCCGCAAGGCTCTGACGCGTTCGGCAATGAGGTGGGGCTGCATGATCCCGATGGTATCTGCAAAGCTGATACGGTCGGCGCCGGCTTCGATGGCTGCATTGCAGGCGCGTACCAGGAATTCAAAATCGGTGCGGGTGGCATCTTCCGGTGTATAGCGCACTTTCAATCCGAGGCTGCGGGCATAGGCAACGTGTTCGCGGATGATTTCAATGGCTTCTTCGGGCGTTCGATGGAGCTTGGCTTCCAGATGAATTTGGGAAGTGGCATAGAAAATGGCGACCCGATCTGCGCCACACGCTTTTGCCCTGTCAATGCCGCTTTTGGTAGCCATGGAATGGGCGACAATCTCCGCCTTCAATCCCAAAGAAGCGATGCGCTCAACGGCTTTGGCTACATTTGGAGAAACGGATGGATCGCCCGCCTCGATCATTTCCACTCCTACTTCATCCAGCAAGCGGGCAATCTGGACTTTCTCTTCCAGGGTAAAGTTGACGTAGGGGGTCTGTTCTCCCTCGCGTAAAGTACTGTCCAGGATTTCAAGCATGGTGCTCTCCTGAAGAGATGGGGGCTGATAATTAGCTGGCAATTATAATACAATGCTGAGGTCGTGCGGAAAAATGGGATGGGGGGTACTGTATCATGCGTTCAAGAAATTCGCAGCGCGTCGCCCGAAAGCCATGAAAAAACCTCTGTCTTCTGTCATTGCGAGCGAAGCGAAGCAATCTCCTGGCCGATATGGGGATTGCTTCGCCGCCTGCGGCGGCTCGCAATGTAACGGTAGAAAATTTTCTACCGCAACAAGGATGGGG
>Ga0081479_113762_pt1 | contig 41443 bp, 40 predicted proteins | sample MamHotmetagenome_FD_70984 | JGI IMG/M metagenome (GOLD analysis project Ga0081479, IMG submission 70984) | Hot spring cone microbial streamer communities from Mammoth Hot Spring (Liberty Cap Streamers), Yellowstone National Park, USA - T=72 v2... | ecosystem: Environmental > Aquatic > Thermal...
TAAAGAATTTCAATCTTGTAAGTAGATGGAGAAAGATTAAAACTTTTGTTGCTTATCTATATGCATATGCTATTGGTTATAGCTTTTTTAGAAAAAGTAAACTATGGAGGTAATTTCTCACCCTTGAGGTATTATCTATATGTTATAATTTTAAAATGAAAAAGTTTAAATTTAACAAGACAAATATATATGTTACTGAAAAATCCGATGGGAATTTCAGAGATAGAGAAAACTTAGAAAGAGTCAAGAAGGAATTAAATCTAGAAGAAATCTTTCTACCAAATCAGAAACATACAAATATAGTTTTAAACTATGATGAAGATTTAACTCAGTCGTCAGATGGAGTTTATACAGATAAGCCAGCTGTTGCCGTTGGAGTATTAACTGCAGATTGTATACCATTAGTTTTATTCAACAATAATGAAATATCTGTAATTCATGCAGGATGGAGAGGATTATTAGGCGGAATCGTGGAAAATGCATACAAAAAATTTAAAGATAAATCTAATATATTTGCTTTCATTGGTCCATCTATAAGAGGATGCTGTTATGAAGTTGGTTTTGATTTTACTAATCAGTTAAACATATTAAGTGATTTCTTTACAATATCTGAAGATAAATATTTTGTTGATTTGAATAAAATTCTTAAAAACAAGCTTGAAAAGCTTCATGTTAATATAGTTTATGAAATTGATGAGTGTACAAAATGTGGTAAAAACTTTTTTTCTTACAGAAATGGCAATATAGAAGAGAGAATTTTAACCTTAGCATTTATTGAAGGAGAATAGAGATGGTATTAAAAGATTTTGTAGATAAGCTTAAAAATATAAAAAAAAGTAGGATAAAGATTGAAGAAGGAGCTTGGATAAAGTGTGATAAATGTAAGAACATTTTATATATAGAGGATTTATTGAAAAATTTAAAGATATGTCCTCACTGTGGATACACTTTTAGAATGAATGCAAAAGAGAGGGTAGATTCTCTTTTAGATAAAGTTTATTCTTATGACCTTTTTCCAAAGATAAAGCCTGTTGATATTATAGGATTTAAAGACACAAAAAGATACAAAGACAGGCTTAAAGAAGCACAAGAAAAAACAGGCTTAAACGATGCAATCATCATAGCTCATGGAAATATTTATGATAGAGAAGTTGTTTTGGCATCGATGGACTTTAACTTTATGGGCGGTAGCATGGGAAGTGTCGTAGGCGCTAAATTTGTTAGAGGAGTTGAGTTTGCTATAGAAAAAAATATACCTTTTATCTCTGTGGCAGCATCTGGTGGAGCAAGAATGCAGGAAAGTATAGTTTCTTTAATGCAAATGTCAAAGACTGCAATTGCGATAGACAGATTAAATAAAGCAGGGATTTTATATATTTCTGTATTAACAGACCCGACAATGGGCGGTGTTTCTGCAAGCTTTGCATTTCTTGGAGATATTATAATAGCAGAACCGGAAAGTTTAATAGGATTTGCCGGTCCAAGAGTTATAGAACAAACCATTAGGCAACAGCTTCCGGAAGGCTTTCAACGAGCAGAGTTTTTATTAGAAAAAGGACAGATAGATATGGTAGTAGACAGAAAAAACCTAAAAAAGACAATATATACTATAATAAAACATACTCATGGATAGAAACGTAATAGTTATAGTAGGTGCCCATAATAGCGGAAAAACAACCTTTATTGAAAAAGTGGTATCTATGCTATCTGAGGAAGGTGTAAAAGTAGCATACATTAAACATGACCCAAAAGGCAAAGCTAAAACAGACACAGAAGGAAAAGATAGTTATAGAATTTACAATGCAGGAGTGACAGAGGTTATAATAGCATCTCCAAACAAAATATCACAATTTAAAAAAGTTCAAGACTATACGTTAGGAGATTTAATAAAATCTGTAGACTCAAATATTGATATAATAATAGTAGAAGGATTTAAAACCGCTAAAAATTTTAAAAAATTTGAAGTGATCAGAAAGCAAGAGAATAGAGATTTAATGCTAAAAGACGATTTGGATTTAGTTGGAGTGATAACTGATTATTACGATTTTCCATTAAGATTTGATATTAATAATCCGAAAGAATTTATTGACTATTTAAAATTAAGTATATTGGGAGCGAAATGATGCTTCTTCGTATAATTTTTGCCGGAAAAGTTCAAGGCGTTGGCTTTAGAAAGTTTGTGAAAAAGAAGGCAGATGAGTTTGGAGTAAAAGGTTTTGTTAGAAATCTACCGGATGGGACTGTTGAAGTTTTAGCAGAAGGAGATGAAGAAACATTGAAACCTTTTTTTGATGCTATCGAAAACGGACCACCTTTAGCTGAAGTAAACGGTATTAGATATGAATTTATTGAAAAAGACGGAGGCTTTGATGAGTTTAAAATTGAGTATTAAAATAGGTTTATTTTCCTCTATTTTTCCTTTAATCGCACTTGCAGAAACATACACAGTCCAAAAAGGAGATACACTTGAGAGTATAGCAAGAAAGTTTAACGTTAGCATAGAAAAAATAAAAAAAGCAAACAATATAAAAGATGAAAAGAAAATAAGAGATGGGACAAAATTAAAAATACCAACCAAAAAGACCAAAGTAGAGTCTAAAAAGACATCAAAAAAAGAATCTAAAAGAAATAAAAAATCAATTTATGTAGTTCAGAAGGGAGATACATTAGAAGAGATAGCTAAAAAATATGGGCTTACTATTAAAGAACTTATGGATTACAACGACATGAAAGATGAAAAAATCTTTGTAGGGGATGAGCTTAAGATACCACCAAAAGGTGCAAAAATAGCACAGAAGCAAGAACAGAAAGAACAAGAGAAAAGAGACCTGTCAAGCTGCGAAGTTTATGTTTTAAAACGTGGTGGAACGCTAAGAGATGTATCTAAAAAACTTGGCGTAAGTGTCAAAACTTTAGAAAAATTGAATAACATTTCAGCTGGCAAACGGTTAAAAGCCGGAGAAAAAGTTTGCTATGGTCAAAGACTAAAGATGCAGACAACTGCTACTATTAAAACAGAACAACCTGAAAAACCTAGAGAAAAAGAAAAACCAGAAGAAACTCAAGCAGTAGAGACCAAGCAACCACCTTTACCAAAACCTGTTGAACCAAAAGAAACCGAAAAAGAGACTGTAAAGTTAGAAGGTATTAAATTATCATGGCCTGTAGAAGGTAATGTTGTAGCTAAATTTCAAAATGACGAACAGACTAGACATCTTGGTATAGATATAGAAACAGACTGCGATCAAAGTGTAAAAGCTGCTGCAGATGGAAAAGTTATTTATGCCGGAGATGGAATAAAAGCATTTGGAAACTTGGTAGTTATAAGACACAATAACAGATTAACAACTGTATATGGATATTTAGATGATATATCTGTTAGAGAAGGAAAGGTTGTCAATACAGGAGATGTAATAGGTAAAGTTGGAAAGTTTAAGGATTCCGACAAATGTGGAATTTATTTTGAAGTTAGAAAAAATGTAACACCTATAGATCCATTGAATATTTTAGAATATAAGGAGATAGAATGATTGAAGAATTTCCGCGAATAAAGAGATTACCACAGTACGTTTTTGCTGTAGTTAACGATTTAAAGGCAAGGTTAAGAAAAGAGGGTGAAGATATAATAGACTTTGGCATGGGCAACCCTGACCTACCACCAGCACCGCATATAATAGAAAAACTTTGTGAATCAGCCAAAAAGAAAACAACTCATAGATATTCTATGTCTCAAGGAATTCCAAGATTAAGAAAAGCTATAGCAGATTTTTATAAAAAAAGATATAACGTTGATTTAGACCCGGAAAAAGAAGTTATCATGACCATTGGTTCAAAGGAAGGTTTAGCGCATCTTATGCTTGCAATGCTTGAACCAGGCGATATAGCAATGGTACCAAGTCCAAGATATCCTATTCATTACTACGCACCGGTAATAGCAGGGGCAAGCGTTTTAACAGTTCCGCTACCTTTTGAAGGAAATGACTCTCAAAAGCAAGAGCAGTTTTTAAAAAATATTTATGAAACATATGAAGACTCTTACCCTGAAGCAAAGGTATTGATTCTAAACTTTCCAAACAACCCAACGACAATGACAGTTGATATAGAATTTTTTAAAGAAATTGTTAATTTTGCTAAAAAGAAAAAATTATGGATTGTCCATGACCTTGCATATGGAGACTTATGCTACGATGGATATAAAGCTCCAAGCATTCTTCAAGTAGAAGGTGCAAAAGATATTGCAGTAGAAACTTACTCTTTAACAAAAGGTTTTTCAATGGCAGGCTGGAGAGTAGGATTTGTACTTGGGAATGAAACCTTGGTATACAATCTTAAAAGAATAAAAAGTTATTTAGATTATGGAATGTTTACACCTATACAGGTTGCAAGTATCATCGCCTTGGAAGGTGATTATTCGGTTGTGGAAAAAGCAAGAGATACTTACAGTAAAAGACTCGATATCCTTGTTGATGGATTAAATAAAGCCGGCTGGAATGTGCAAAAGCCGAAAGCAACCATGTTTTTATGGGCTAAAATCCCGGAAAAATTCCAACATATGGGTTCCGTAGAATTTAGTAAGTTTTTATTAACAGAAGGAAAGGTAGCCGTTGCACCGGGCATTGGCTTTGGTGAACACGGGGAAGGTTATGTTAGGTTTGCTGTTGTAGAAAATGAAAAACGAGTAAGACAGGCGGTTTCTAACATTAAAAAATTAATGAGAAAGTAATGCTCTTGTACATCATCAAAAGACTCTATCAGATGATTCCCATTTTGCTGGGAATCACTTTTTTATCCTTTCTTATCATTCAAATGGCTCCTGGCGACTACTTAGACCAGCTTAAAATGAACCCTCAAATCTCGGAAAAAACTTTAAAACAGCTTGAAGAAACTTACGGATTAAACCAACCAATTTTGGTTCAATACTTTAAATGGCTTATAAATGCTATCAAATTTGACCTTGGATACTCATTCAGCTACAACATGCCAGTTTTAGACCTAATCAAAGATAGGATAGGAAATACCCTTTTCTTATCCATCACTTCCGGCATTTTAGCATGGCTTTTGGCAGTTCCACTTGGAGTTTTGGCAGCGGTTAAACAAAATAGCATCATAGATAAAGCAGTTCAAATTTTTTCTTTTACGTTTATGTCTCTACCCGGCTTCTTTTTGGCTTTTATTTTATTATTCTTCTCAGTTAAAACAGGAATTCTGCCAACCGGTGGAGCAGTTAGCCCAAATTACGACCAGATGAGCTTGTTTGAAAAAATCTTAGATAGGTTATGGCATGTAAGCCTACCGGCTTTTGTTTTAGCTATAACATCTTTGGCTGGACTTGTTAGACTAGTAAGAAGTGCTATGATAGAATCTCTTCAATCTGAGTATGTAATGTTTGCAAGGTCAAAGGGACTAAAAGAAAAGGATATAATTTTAAAACATGCTTTGAGAAATGCTTTAAATCCTTTTATAACTATACTTGGATTTGAAATTGCTTCATTGCTTTCCGGTGCTGCATTGATAGAAATAATCGTAAACTGGCCTGGAATGGGAATGCTGATGCTTGACGCTGTATTATCACAGGATTTATACCTCGTGATGGGTGGTTTATACATCGGTGCAGTTATGCTTATTATTGGAAATTTAATAGCTGATATTCTCCTTGCAAAGCTTGACCCAAGAATTAGAATGAGAGAAGTTGAAGGAATCTTAAAGTAATGGAGCTGCTTAAGTATATAAAGAAAAATAAATTAGCTTATTTATCCCTTTATCTGATTGGGATTTTTTACCTTTTAGCAATCTTTGCAGACTTTATAGCCCCTTATCCTTACGACATTCAGCATAGAGATACGCCTTACCACCCACCTACCCAGATACATTTTTTTGACGAAAAAGGAAACTTTCATCTTAGACCTTTTGTTTATAAATACGAATTGGTAGACCCAATTTCAAAAAGCTATAAAATTAACTATGATGTTAAGCATCCTATATACTTTTTTACCCATGGACATGCTCACTACTTTCTTGGGTTTATTAAAACAGACTTACATCTTTTTGGAGCAAAAGAAGGAAAGATTTTTTTACTTGGTGCTGATAATCTTGGGAGAGACATATTTTCAAGAATACTTTATGCATCAAGGATTTCATTATCTATTGGACTTATTGGAGTTTTTCTTTCATTTTTGATAGGTGCAATAGTAGGTGGAATTGCTGGATACTTTGGCGGAAGAGTTGATAATATCCTGATGAGAATCTCAGAAATTGTGATGTCATTTCCGAGCTTTTATCTTATGCTAACATTAAGGGCTGTATTTCCAATCACATTGTCTTCAGTTGAAGTTTTTCTTTTGATAGTTGTTATACTTTCTTTTATTGGCTGGGCTGGACTTGCAAGGGTCATTAGGGGAATGGTTCTATCTATTAGAGAGCAGGATTTTGTCTTAGCAGCAAAAAGCTATGGTGCTTCATCTTTTAGGATTATAATAAAACACATTTTGCCAAATACTTACTCATATCTTTTGATTGCTGCAACCTTAGCTATTCCGGGTTATATCCTTGGAGAAAGTGCGCTGAGCTTGCTTGGTCTTGGAATTCAGGAGCCTTACGCAAGCTGGGGAAATATGCTTGCATCAGCAAGAAGCATAACAGCCGTATCTCAGTATCCATGGATACTTGCCCCGGGGGTTGCTATATTTCTAACAGTTCTTGCTTTTAATCTTTTAGGTGATGCTTTAAGAGATGCTTTAGACCCAAAATTAAAAAGATTGATTAAGTAGATAAAGGATCGACTAAAAGAAGTAATCCATCTGACTAAAGTCCTTAAATTTGACCGGCAAAAGTAAAGTTATATCTACATATTCATTGAGACTGTTCTAAAAAAGTTTTTAACTAAGAGGTTATTGTTGTCAATCTGAGCGTCAGCGAAGAATCTCCGCCCTCTTTTTGTTTTCTTCACTATTCAAAAAGCATTAAAAAAGAGATCCTTACTTCGTTCAAGATGACAAACTCCCGAATATTTCCCCTAAACCTTCTGTTATAATATTCTTTTTAAACTAAACAAGAAAACCATGAGACAGTAGAAAAATGAAAATAGTCTATGAGAAATTAATACCGGATACAAAACCAGAATACAAAGAATTTGAATTTAAATCTCAAAAAATTAACAACTTTATAAAAGAAAACAGTATAAAACTTTACAGCCATCAAGCCGAAGCCATAGAGCAGGTGCTAAAAAGAAATGACATAATCGTTACTACACCTACAGCTTCAGGAAAGTCTTTAATCTATACTTTATCTATCTTAGAAAAAATAAACCAAAACCCTGACACAACAGCAATTTTAATTTTTCCCCTTGTTGCCCTTGCAAGAGACCAAAAAGAGAAAATAGAAAACTTTATAAAAAAGACAAAAATCAAAGCAACCGTTGAAACATACTATGGAGACACTTCAAATACAGAAAGAATAAAAATAAGGTCAAATCCGCCAAACTTTTTAATCACAACTCCGGATATGTTAAATCAGGGAATTTTGCCAAATCATTGGAGCTGGGATAGATTTTTTACAAATTTAGAGTTTGTCGTTGTTGACGAAATTCACGCCTACAGAGGAGTACTTGGGTCTCATGTTGCAAATATTTTTAGAAGATTAAACAGATTAGCTAACTTTTACACAGGGAAAGAGCCTTTATACATCTGCAACTCTGCAACCATCAGAAACCCAAGCCTTTTTGCAGAAAAGCTTACAGGAAAGAAAAATTTTATAGAAATATCAAAATCCGGAGCACCATCTCCAAAAAAATCAATATACATCACAGAGCCGGTCTCTAACCATCAACTTATGGAGCTTATAATAGAATACCTAAAAAAAGGAATATCAACGATAGTTTTTATAGACAGCAGAAAAGATATAGAAGTTATTTATCTAAACATAAAAAAGAAGCTTGAAAAAAGAAAGCTTTTTAATCTTATAAATAAAGTAAAGCCTTACAGGTCTGGATACAGACAGGAAGAAAGGAGAGAAATAGAAAAAGGCTTGGCTAATGGAGATATAATGGTAGTACTTTCTACAAGTGCGTTAGAAATGGGAATAGATATTGGAGAGATTCAGTGCGTTGTTTTAAAAGGTTTTCCTGGGACGCTGGCTGCTATGTGGCAACGCTTTGGAAGAGCCGGAAGAAGAGGACAAACAGCATACAACTACCTAATCACAAAACAAGACGCCTTAGACCAGTATTATCTTAAAAATCCTGAAGATATTTTTAACAGAAACGTAGAAGAGCCAATCATCAATCCAGAAAATAAATACATTCTTAAAAAACATCTAACGTTATCAGCTAAAGAACTTCCTATTCATATTCGGGATATAAAGCCATCAGCAAAAGAAGCGGTAAAAGAGCTTTTAGAAGAAGAAATTCTTTACATTGATGGAGATAAAATCAAATCAAGGAAAAAAATCTCTTTTAGCATCAAGTTTGCAGGAGATAGTTATGATATAGTAGACATAAAGACCAATCGTTCTATCGGAAATCTTAATCAAGAGTACGTATTTTATGAAGCTTTTCCAAACGCAGTTTATATTCATTCCGGAGAAACTTATAAAGTTATTAGCGTAGATAGTGATGATAAGGTGATATATGTTGAAAAAGCAGATTTAAATTACTTTACACAACCAGTGTTGTCTTCAGAGACAGAAATACAAAGCATTGAAAAATCAAGAGAATTTAAAGATATAGAGATCTTTTATGGAAGCGTTAATGTTAGGTCTATGATAATAGGATACTCAAAAATAGAGATAGAATCTAATAAAAGAATCAACGATGTTATGTTTGATTATGAAAAAATTTTAGAAAAAAATTTTGCTACAAAAGCAGTATGGTTTACCATTCCAGATTATTATGAAAGTTTGATAAAAAAGCATACATTAGAAAACAGTCAGAAAACAGTTTTATCGTTGCTTGAAAGAAAGCTTGAAAAACCGGTCTATGAGATGGTTTTAAACATAGTTTCAAACAGTAAAACTCCATACAAAAAACTTGGAGAAATTTTAAAAGAGAATGATTCTAATTTCATAAAAAATTATTTAAAAAACCTATCTAAAATAGAGATTGAGATTTTGACAACAGAAGCTGAAAGACTACTGAACGAGAAAAATATTTTCATAGGTGCTTTGCATGGAGCTGAGCATGGAATGATTGGTATTTATTCCATCTTTGCCATGAATGATAGATGGGATATTGGCGGATTGTCTACAAACTACCATCCACAGACAGAAAAAGCAAGCATATTTATTTATGATGGCTACGAAGGCGGGATAGGCTACGCAGAAGCAGGCTTTGAGAGATTGGAAGATATTTTAAAAGCAACTTACAAAAACATTAAAAACTGTAAATGTTTAAACGGCTGTCCGTCTTGTATATTATCTCCAAAGTGTGGAAACGCAAACGAACATCTTGATAAACTGGCGACAGAAAAATTTTTAGAATTAATCTTAGCATGATAAAAGGAGTTTATATACACATACCATTTTGCAATATAAAATGTCCATACTGTGATTTTACATCTTTTGTTTGGCAGGAAGATAAATTAAAAGATAGGTACGTAGAAGCTTTAAAAAAAGAGCTTTTAATGTACTTAAATAATAATTTTGACCTCCAAACCATCTACTTTGGCGGCGGGACACCATCAACGCTAAAACCTGAAAAGATTGCTGAAATAATAGAGTTTGTAAAAAACAACGTAAAGCATCAAAAAAATCTTGAAATAACAGTTGAAATAAATCCAAAAACCTATAAATACAATGAGTTTAAAATCATAAAAGATGCAGGAGTAAACAGAATAAGCATTGGCAATCAATCATTTTTAGAAAAAAATCTTATAATGCTTGGTAGAGACCACAAACCGGAAGATAGTTATAAAACCATAGAAAACTGTCTTAAAGCCGGAATATCTAACATAAACCTTGACCTGATTTACGGAATTCAAAATCAAACTCTACAAGACCTTGAAAAAGATTTAGAGATATACACATCATTACCTATAACTCACATATCAGCTTATATGCTGACTGCCTACGAAGACACACCTCTTGGAACACTTGTAGAGAAAGGACTTTATCATCTACCTGACGAAGATTTAGTATATCAGATGTTTTTAATGATAGACCAAACTTTACATAACAAAGACTTTGAAAGATATGAACTTTCAAACTGGGCAAAAAAAGGCTATGAATGTAAACACAATCTATTTTATTGGACAGATGTAAACTTTCTTGGCATCGGCGTTTCTGCTTGGTCTTATGTAAACAATGAAAGGTTTGGAAATACTAAGAATATAAATGAATATTTAGAAAATGTTGAAAAAGGTATCAAACCTGTCAGGTTTAAGGAGGTTTTAGATGAAAAGAAAAAGATCGAAGAAAAAATCTTTTTAGGCTTGAGGCTTAAAGAAGGCATAGATGTAAATTTGATTAAGAATAAGGATTTTCTGAAAGAGTTAGCAGATGAAGGTTATGGAGATATAAAAGATGGAAGGTTTTATCTGATTGCAAAAGGGATAATGGTTATTAATGAAATAGTTAGGAAGGTTTTAAGTGTGTTATAATTTTTTAAAATTTAGTAAATATTTTAGAATACGGGGGGAATAAATATGCCAACAGAAATAATATTGATTGCTGTATTGATTTTACTGTTAATTTCGATTCTTTTTAATATCTTTGCCTATTTTAAGATTGAGAAAGAGAAAAACTTAATTTTAAGAGAGTTATCAAATAATTCAAATATTGTAAGTCAGATTGTTTTAAATATTCAGCAAATTCAAAAAGGTTTAAATAATGTAGAAGATAACTTAGATAAGATTAAATCTACTTTCAAAAACTCTCTGGAAGGCTCTTTTTCAGAGTTAGATAATAAATTAACAGAGATTAAAAGGCAAACTAATAGCTTTCAAAACTTTGAAACACTTATTAATGAAAATAGAAATGAATTTAAAACGGAACTTAGCAAACTTCGTAATGACATTTTAATTAATATAGTATCAAAGCATGAAAGCATGGACGAAAAAATGATAGAAAATAAAGATAGGATAGAGTATGCCATTAATCTTCTTATGAAAACCGGTTCAATTTTAAAAGGATTTGAAACTTTACTTGTAAATAAAATGAAAGAATGTCAAAAAGAAATTACAGATTCAACACAATCAAAATACAAAGAATTACTTAAAGAAGTAGAAGAAAATTATAAAAAGATTCAAGAACTTGAGAAGAAAATTGAGCATATTATAAAACTTCTTAAAGAGCCATTAACAGAGGAAGATTTAAGATGAATGATAAACAATATATCTTAGATTATCTTGGATATTTAAAAGAGTTAAGCAAAAAAATCGGTGTTAGAGTTGATTTTGGAAATCTTGTTAAATCTAAACCAAGAAATAAAAATCTTGAAAATATTTTTTTCTACTTTAATGAAAATTTAAGTTTAGGAGAAACTTATAGAGTAAATCAAGAAGTAGATGAAAAGCTATATTGGTTTTTAAAACAAAAGCTTAAAGAGATTGACGGTTTAAATCAAGCAATATTTTTAGGTATCGGATTATTTAAATATATAATAAAAGAGAATGGAAGTTATACAAATAAAGCCTTTGGACCTATTTTTATTATTAATTTGGAAATAGAAGTAGATGATGAGGATAGGAGTATATTTATTCATATTGGAGATCCATTTATAAACTATGACCTTTTTAATAACTTATCTGAAAATTTAGAAGATAGTGAAAACTCTATCCAATTAGAACAAGCAGTAGACTTTATAAAAAGCATAGAAGACAAGCTTGAAGAATCAAATAATTTATTTGATTTAAAAGCTCTTGCAAAGGAAATTATTTTACAAATTCCTGAAAAATTTAACTTTGATAAAAAAGAGAGTTTTTATTTTGACAGAAACTATTTCTTTGTAAATAATTTTCCTTCTGAGCTATCAACTTACAAATCTTTAGGGTTGTTAATTCAAGAAATAAATGAAGAAGGAGATTTTAAAAATAGCACACTAAAAAAACTTTTCGTGTCAGCCTTTGAAGAAAAGATTAACTTAGATAAAGCTAATGATTTTAAACTTGAAGATTATGAATTTTTAATTCCTTTGCAACTTTCAGAAAGTCAGAAAAAGGCTATTGAAAACGCTATAAACTATGAAATTTCTTACATACAAGGACCTCCGGGAACAGGTAAAAGCCATACAATAACTGCATTGGCTTTATTGTCCATTTTGCTTGATAAAAAAATTCTAATCGTTTCTCAAAAGCCACCTGCAATTAAGGTTCTATTTGAAAAGCTAACAGAAATTTTAGAAAAAAATAACATTATTCCATTCATCTATTACTATGATGAATACAAAAGAAAAATGAAGGAAAATGTAGAAGCTGTTGAGAGATTAAATATAAAAGACAATTTAAAAGAACGATTAAGATACCTGGAAAAAAGAGCAACAGCTTATATTCATAAACTAAAAGGATTAGATGAAAATTATAAAAAATATCTTGCATTGGAACATAGATATTACTCTGTAAGAAAAGATTTAAATGGTGAAGTTAAGTTTTTTGAGGAAGGATTTTTTGATATCAAAAATTATCTCAATCACTTAAAATGGATAGAGATTGAAGATCTAAATCTTCATAAAAATACTTTTAAAGTATTAGAAGAATATGGAAATACAAGACTTTTGCAGCTAAGAAAATTATTTCTTTATAGATTTTTAAAAAACTATCACAAAGAGCTTGAGCTTAAGAAATTTTTAAATATTCGCCAGTCTTTATTCTTAGATTCTCTAATAAAAATAATTGAGGATTATAATAAAATTCAATATACAAAAAGTAAGATTTTATCATTTGGAGATATACGTAATTTATTAAATCAGATAAACTATATAAAAAGCCAGTTAATGCAAGTTTCAAAAGAGATAGTAAATTTAAAGCTATTACTTAAGATTTACGAAAATACACAAAAATATAAAAATGATTTAGCCAATTTTAAGAAGGTTTTTCATTGGACAAAAGATCGTTTATTAAAAAATACTCAAGAAAAAGTTGATTATAAAAATATTTTGGAAATTTTTAATATTTGGATTGTAGATATTCCAAACGTAGACAGAATACTGCCTATGAAGCCAAATTTATTTGATATCGTTGTAGTTGATGAATCCTCTCAGGTAAATTTAGCTCAAATAATTCCTGTATTTTATAGAGGTAAACATATCTGCGTAGTTGGAGACCATAGACAACTAAGCCTTGAGGCTACAGGTTTAGGATTTTCTATCAGTGGAAAACTTGATAGATATATATGGGAAAAATTTAAACCAAATAATATGGATTACGATCAAGCAAAAAGAAGAAATTTAATATTAACAAAATCTTCTATATTAGATTTTTTAGTCTCCGACGATTCTGATAAAAAATCAAATAGAGAATCTTTTAGCTATATTAGTGCAGAAGCCCAAAGTATGTTAAATGAACATTTTAGGTCTGTTTTTCCTTTGGCAAGTTTTACTTCAAAGCAATTTTACGAAAACAAGATCTACATAATGACAAAAAATCCGAATTTAGAAGATAAAGCATTTAAAAGTGTCAAGGTCAATGGTAAAAGGCATTTAAAATTTAATGTTGTTGAAGAAGAAATAAATGAAGTATTTAAAATTATTGAAAGTCTAAAAACACATAGAAGATATAAAGACGTTGTTTTACCAGATTATGTTCCAGAAAATTTTTCAATAGGGGTGTTATCATTTACAAGAGACCAAGTGGATAGTTTGAGAATTAGAAGTTATGAACATGGCTATGAAGATATACTTATAGGAACGCCGGAAGAGTTTCAGGGTCATGAGAAAGATGTAATGATTATATCACTTGCTTTAGATGAGACATGTATAAGAAGTAAAAACCATTATGAAAATAAAAATAGATTTAATGTTGCTACAAGTAGAGCAAAATATTTTATGTTTTTAGTTTACGGTGGAATTCCGGAAAATTTCCACTTAACTAAAGAATACATAGCACACTTTGAAAGTATAGAAAATATAGATAGAAAAGACATTGATACAGAAAATGCTTCCTTTGACAAATCTAAATTTGACTCAGAATTAGAGGAATTTGTTTACAACTACTTAAAAGATATAGTACATGAAATAAATAAAAATCATGATGCAGATATAAGAATATATAACCAATATGAAACCTGCGGCTATAGGCTGGACTTTGTATTATACAACAGAAAAAATAAAAAGTTTATTGCATTAGAAGTTGACGGACCATATCATTATGAAATGGCAGGTTTACAAAATATTAATTATGCTGATTGGCATATAGAAAGAGCAGAAAGGTTAAAAAGAGCTGGATGGAAGATAATTCACACACCATATTATAGATGGTATATCAACGGATGGTTAGATTCAAGTAATCCTATTATGAAGGAAGAATTATATAGAATTAAGAGGGAGTTAATAGAAAACCTAACCTTCTAACTCAATTCCTTGCTTCTTTTTGTTGCAGATTCTACCGCGGACATTACAGCATCTTTAAAATTTTTCTTTTCAAGCTCGTGTAAACCATAAATAGTCGTTCCTGCCGGAGAAGTTACCATATCCCTTAAAACTGCCGGATGCTGACCGGATTCTTTTAGTAATTTAGCAGAGCCTAAGACTGTTTGAGTTGCAATTTTTAAAGCCATATCATAAGATAACCCCATTTTAACCCCGCCTTGAGCTAAAGCATCAATAAAATTAAACACATAAGCAGGACCACTTCCGGACAAACCTGTGATTACATCTAACAACTCTTCTTTAACCTCATAAACTTCTCCCAAAGTTTTAAGCAAGCTTAGAATATAATCCTTTTTTTCTGTATTTTTTTCAAAGCTAACACCAATCACACCCTCACCAATCAAGGCAGGAGTGTTTGGCATGATTCTAACTATCAAAGGCTTTTCAGCAAGCTTTTTTATCTTTTCTATTTTTATACCGGCTAAAACCGATATCAATATCTGATTTTCTTTAAATAAATCCTTAACCGGCTCCAAAGTGCTTTCAATGTCTTTTGGCTTTACTGCAAGAAATATTATTTCAGACAGATTTACAACCTTTCTTATATCAGCACCGGCTACGTTATATTTTTCTATAACATCTTTTACTCTAACTTGATTAATATCTGTGATGATAATTTCCGGTCCATTTATACCTGCTTTTTCAATCAGACCTTTTAAAATAGCTTCTCCCATATTTCCAACGCCAATGATTCCTATCTTAAACATACCTTCTCCTTTTTGACGGCAGTTTTAAATCTTTACCATTAGAAAGTCTTATCAAATCAATAACTTTATTAATTTTATAGTTTTGAAGATAATCAACGAACTTTTTAAAAAGCTCATAAGTAACTTCTGCATCTGTCAAGGCTCTGTGCTTTCTATGGTAAGGAATGTTAAAATGGTAAGCTAAGTTAGAAAGTGATTTACTTTTTAAATCCGGAAACAATCTATTTGCAAGAACCAAAGTGCATATAACAGGATTTTGAATAAGCTTTCCTGTCAATTGAAATGATGTTTCGTTTAAAAATGATATATCAAATTTGGCATTATGGGCTATGATAATGGAGTTTTTAGTAAACTCTAAAAAATATGGAAAAACCTGTTCTATTTTTGGTTTATCTATCACTAACGGGTTTGTGATTCCTGTAAGTTTTGAAATATGCTCCGGAATAAATCCAATTGATGGCTTTACTAATGTATGGAATTTTTCAGTGATGACATTTCCTTCAACTTTTATTGCGGCAATTTCTATTATCTCGCTTGTTTTAGGATTAAGTCCTGTTGTTTCTAAGTCTACTACTGTAAACGTTGCTTCTTCTATTGTTAAGTTAATCATTTTAGTATCCTTTAATGCAAGATGTAAATATTATACAAAAAATATACTTTGGGGTGAGAAATTGAAGATTTTATAAAGGAGATCCTTCGGACTTACGTCCTCAGGATGACGGTCAAAGATTGAATAAACATTAGAGAAAGGATAACTTTTCTATTATTCTGCAGCCGGTAAAGAATCTCCTGTTTTTACCTAATTTGTCATCCGACATATTGTTATACAACTTACAAAAACTTTAATACGCTCTCATTTAATATTTCAAATATTAACCAACTTGACAATAACACACTAAACATTATATTATTATTTATCAGTAATTTAAAAAGAGGTTACCCATGGAGCAAAAAAGAGATTATTATGAAATCTTGGGCGTAAGTAGAAATGCAACTCAAGATGAAATAAAGAAAGCTTATAGAAAGTTAGCAAGAAAATACCATCCGGATTTAAATCCAAACAATTCTGAAGCAGAAGAGAAATTTAAAGAAATAAATGAAGCATATCAAGTACTTTCAGACCCGGAGAAAAGAAAGATATACGATCAGTTTGGTCATGCAGGTTTAAGTGGAGGCGGGATAAATTACGAAGATTTTGCAGGTTTTGGTGCGAGAGGTGGAGTTAATTTAGAAGATATTTTCAGAGATTTAGATGATATTTTTGGATTCTTTAGTGGAGGTGGAAGGAGAGCTTCTTCACAAGGTAGAAGAAAAGCTTATCAGCAAAGAGAAGATGGAGCTGACATTTATCAAACTATAACAATATCCTTAGAAGATGCTTACAATAGTACAACCATAGAGCTTGAAGTGCCACGTTATGTAATTTGTGACACATGCGGTGGAACTGGAGTTAAAGCTGGTTCAGATGTAAAAACCTGTCCATCCTGTGGTGGAACCGGAGAAATATATCAAAGTCTTGGTAGATTTATGAGAATATCTCAAACATGTCCAACTTGTGGCGGAGCTGGAGTATTACAAGAGCCTTGTCCGGTGTGTAATGGAAGAGGACTTGTTATTAAAAAAGAAAAAGTTAAGGTTAAAGTCCCATCGGGAGTAGACAATGGTAGTAAATTAAGAATACCGGGAAAAGGACACAGTGGAAGATTTGGCGGAATTCCTGGGGATTTATGGGTAATAGTTAATGTTAAACCACATTCTCTTTTTGAAAGAAGAGGAGATAATCTTTATCTGAATGTTAATTTAGCGGTTGCCGAAGCAATAGCGGGTACAGAGATAGAAATACCATTAATCAATAATAAAACAGAAAAGATTAAAGTACCTACCGGAACACAGCCTGGAGATACATTAAGAATAGCAGGAAAGGGAATGCCAAGACTTAAACAATCAGGTTATGGTGATCTGATTTTACAGTTTAATGTTATCATTCCAAAGATAGAAGAATTATCAAAAGATAGTCAAAAGTGTATAGATTTTTTAAAAAAAGACCAAAAAATAAATCAACGTTTTTATCAAAAATTATAAGCTTTATTAAGAGGTGGAAGCCATGAAGACAAGAAAAGAAGAGCCGTTGTTTATGATAGGAACAGTAGCAAAGATGTATAATATACACCCGCAAACACTAAGATTGTACGAAAGGGAAGGTTTACTTGTACCGTCAAGAACAAAAGGAAAAACAAGAATGTATTCAGAAAAAGATTTGGAAAGGTTAGATTTTATTCTATTTTTAACAAGAGAGCTTGGAGTTAACCTTGCCGGCGTAGATGCAATTTTACAGATGAAAAACCAAATAGAAGAGCTTCAAAAACAGATAGATTTTTTACTTAATTACTTAAAAGAAGAGATAAAAACAAGATACAGCTCAGATGTAGAAAAACAAAATGAAGTATTGGTACATATACCAAAAGTGAAAATTGTAAAAGTTGAAGAGTATATTTATAAAAAATACAAAAAAAAGGATGAAAAATGAAAAAATTCGTATGTGAAATGCCGTCGGATTTATTTGAGATTTTCTTAGTTGAATTAAATGGCTATGGTGTAGAGATACTAAACAAAGACGAGAAAGAAGTTTATTTTGCGATATACTCAGAAGACTCAACCTATGAAGAGATAAAATCTGTGATAAACAATATTTTTAAAGATTTAGGAGCCGGAAAAATAGTATTAGAAGAAGATATAAAAGAAGAAAACTGGGAAGAAGTCTGGAAAGAAAATTTTAAACCTATTGAAATACCACCTTTTATTATCTTACCAGAATGGGAAATATACGAAGGAAAAGATTTAATTCCTATAAGATTAAAAATTGCCATGGCTTTTGGAACAGGACTTCACCCTTCAACTCAAATAATGCTTTCTTTAATTCCAAAGTATGTTTCACAAAGAGATAAAGTAATTGACGTGGGATGTGGAACCGGAATTTTATCCATCGCAGCAGCTAAATTTGGTGCAGAGGTTGACTCAATAGATATAGAAAGAGAAGCAGTTGAAGAGTGTAAAATAAATGCTTGGGAAAATGAAGTTTCTATAAATTGCTGGCAAGGAAGTATAGAAAACATTTCAAAGACCTACGATGTAGTTTTATCAAACCTGCAAATGGAAATTTTCGATAAATATTTCAAAGACTTAAAAGACAAATTTAAAAAATACTGGCTTATTTCAGGAATTTTTAAAGATGAGAAAGAAAAGATAATAAAGATGTGCCAAAATAACAATTTAGATGCAATAGAAGTAAAATCAAAACCAGAAATCGGAAAACCGGATGACTTATGGTATGGATTTGTTATCAAACATAAATAAATACATAGACCAATCTGCATTAAAGCCAAACCTAACATATCAAGATATAATCAATCAATGTGAAGAAGCTTTAAAATACAATTTTGCATCGTTGTGTGTAAACCCTTCCCATGTAAAAGTTTGCCATGAAATTCTCAAAAAATCTCAAGTTAAAGTCTGCAGTGTTATCTCTTTTCCTTTTGGGCTGAGCAGTCCTGAAATCAAATTAAAAGAAGCCTTAAAAGCTGTTGAAGATGGAGCAGCAGAGCTTGATATAGTATGGAATATCTCAGCATTTAAATCAAAAGATTTTGATTATGTTTTAAGCGAGCTTAAAAATATTGTAAAAGAAACAAAGCCGGCAATAACAAAAATTATTGTAGAAACTGCATATTTAACTGATGAAGAAAAGATAAAAGCCTTAGAGTTAGTTATAGAGTCGGGAGCTGACTTTATTAAAACAAGCACAGGATTTGCTCCTATCGGTGCTAATATTGAAGATATAATTCTATGGAAAAGTCTAAGTAAAGATAGAATAAAAATTAAAGCTTCTGGTGGTATTAGAGATTTTGAGACAGCTATAAAATTTTTGCAAGCGGGAGCGGATAGAATAGGAACAAGCAGCGGAGCAAAAATAGTAGAGGAGGCTCAAAAATGTATACTGACGAAAGACAAAAAGAGCTGATAAAACTTACCTATGAATTTTTAAAACTTGATGCAAAGAAGTTAACAAAAGAAGAAGCTAAAAAAATAGTAGAAGATTTAAGAGAAGTTATAAGATTTCATGATTGGAGATACTACGTTTTAGCTCAGCCTATAATTTCAGACTATGAATACGATAAACTTTTTAAACTGCTTAAAGATATTGAAAGTAAATATCCAGAATTAATAACGCCAGACTCTCCTACTCAAAGGGTTCCGTCAGAGATAACAAAAGTTTTTCCACAGGTAAAGCATCTTACTCCAATGCTTTCTCTTGATAACTCCTACAATGAAGCAGACCTGAGAGATTTTGACAGAAGAGTTAGAGAGCTTACCGGACTTGATAAAGTTGAATATTCAGTGGAGCCAAAATTTGATGGTGCAGGAATTTCTTTAATATACGAAAAAGATTTATTTGTTAGAGGTGCAACAAGAGGAGATGGTGAAGTTGGAGAAGAGATAACAAATAACCTTAAAGTAATCAAAACCATTCCATTATCTGCTAAATTTTCTCAGTATGGAATTGACAAAGTTGAAATTAGAGGTGAAGTTTTAATAAGAAAAGACCTGTTTAAAAAAATGAATGAAGAAAGATTGGAAGAAGGACTGCCACTTTTTGCAAATCCAAGAAACGCTGCCGCAGGTTCCATTAGACTTCAAGACCCAAGCGAAGTTGCAAAAAGAAATTTAGAAGCCTTTGTTTACCATATCACTTATACAGGAAAGGATGGTAAAAATTTACTTGGAACAGTTTTAAAGAAACATTCAGATAATATAAAAATGCTTCATGAACTTGGCTTTAAAACTCCTTATCCGGTCATGAAAGTTTGCATTGGAATAGAAGAAGTTATTCAGTACTGTGAAGAGTGGCAAAGAAAAAGAGATACCTATCCTTACGAAATAGACGGAATGGTTATAAAAGTAAACGATATATCACTTTACGATAAACTTGGTTTTACATCTCACCATCCAAGATGGGCTATAGCATTTAAATTTAAAGCAAGACAGGCAACGACAAAAATAGTAAACGTTGTTTTTCAAGTTGGCAGAACAGGGGCAATTACTCCGGTAGCAAAATTAGAGCCGGTAGAAATAGGTGGTGTTATCGTTTCTTCTGTTTCTCTGATGAATGAAGATTTTATTAGAGAAAAAGATATTAGAATAGGAGACACAGTTTTAGTAGAAAGAGCGGGAGATGTTATCCCTTATGTTGTAATGGTTATTAAGGAAGCAAGAACAGGAAATGAAAAACCGATAGAGTTTCCAAAATCATGTCCATCTTGCGGCTCTCCAATTGTTAAACTACCGGGTGAAGCTGTGTACCGTTGTGTAAATATTAACTGTCCTGCTCAAGTAATTGAAAGATTAATATATTTTGCATCTAAGGATGCGATGGACATAAAAGGTTTATCGGAAGCTACAATCAGAAAATTTTATAATTTAAAGCTTGTAAGAACAATTCCGGATATTTACAGACTTAACTACAATTTGATTAAGAATATACCCGGATTTGGTCCAAAGTCAGTAGAAAACTTAAAAAATGCTATTGAAGAAAGCAAAAAAAGACTGCTTTACAGGTTAATTTACGGTCTTGGTATAAGATACGTTGGAGAAGTAACAGCTAAAACCTTAGCTTCAGCTGTGAAATGTATTGATGATTTAAAGAATTTTACAATCACGGATTTAATGAAACTCCCGGATATTGGCGATAAAGTCGCATCAGAGATTTATAATTTTTTCCACAACGAGCAAAATCTAAAAATGATACAAGAGTTAAGGGAGCTTGGAGTAAAAACCTGTCATGAAGAAGAAGAGAAAAAAGGTAAGCTTGTAGGTTTAAACTTTGTGTTTACAGGAACGTTAAAATGTTGTAACAGAGAAAGAGCTAAAGAGATAGTAGAAAGTCTTGGAGGAAATGTTTTAGATACAGTTTCTAAAAAAGTACATTACTTAGTAGTTGGGCAGGAGCCAGGAAGTAAATTACAAAAAGCCCAAAAGCTTGGAACAGTGAAGATTATAAACGAAGAAGAGTTTTTAAAGCTAATTGGCGATGAAAACGCTGAGTAGATGAAGCTGAGAGTGTTGTAAAAATTTCATCTTTAAAATTATCACAATATAAATCTTAAGCTATAATATTTTCTAACACGTCGGCGTGTGAAATTCAATAAAAATATGAGATTCTTCGTCAGCTGCAGAATGACAAATAGGGTTGCTCCCTGGTCAAGTATATGATTATCAAGTTTTCTTTGTTATCCTGAGGACGAAGTTTGAAGGATCTATTTTTATATTCTATAAAAACTGCTAATTTCTCACTTAAGGTATAATCTTAAGTTATAATATTTTCTAACTTTTTTCAATCGGAGGATTTGATGAACAATCAAAAATCTAAGGAGCTTTTTCAAGAAGCACAAAAATACTTGGTTGGTGGTGTAAATTCTCCTGTTAGAGCTTTCAAAGCTGTTGAAGCAGACCCGATTTTCATAAAAAAAGGGAAAGGATGCAGAATTTGGGATGTTGATGACAATGAATATATAGATTATGTTTTGTCTTGGGGACCGTTGATTTTAGGGCATGCTCACGACCAGGTTATAAACACAATAAAACAGATTTCTAACTATGGGACAAGCTTTGGAGCACCAACTCAGCTTGAAGTAGAGATGGCTAAAGCTGTAATAGATGCTGTTAAATCTGTCGAGATGGTAAGATTTGTAAACTCCGGAACAGAAGCTACGATGAGTGCAATCAGGCTTGCAAGAGGCTACACAAAAAGAAAGAAGATAATAAAATTTGATGGATGTTATCATGGACATGGAGATAGTTTATTAGTTTCTGCCGGCTCAGGGGTGGCAACTCTTGGAATACCAGGAACTCCCGGAATACCGGAAGAATTAGCAAGTTTAACAATAGTTTTACCATACAATAATATAGAAGCTGTTGAAGAAGCATTTGAAAAATATGGAGACGATATTGCTTGTGTAATCATTGAACCAGTAGCTGGAAATATGGGGGTTGTAGCTCCATCTAAAGAATACCATCAAAAACTGAGAGAAATTACAAGAAAATATGGGGCTTTGCTTATTTTTGATGAAGTCATGACAGGATTTAGACTCTCATATGGAGGAGCTCAAGAACTCTACGATATAGACCCGGATTTAACAACTTTTGGAAAAGTAATAGGTGGTGGGTTGCCTGTTGGTGCTTACGGTGGAAAAAGAGAAATTATGGAGTACGTAGCACCGGTTGGACCTGTATATCAAGCTGGAACACTGTCTGGAAACCCATTGGCAATGGCAGCAGGTTTAACACAGCTCCAGCTTTTAAAACAACTAAATCCATACCAAGAGCTTGATGAAAAAGGAAGATTTTTAGAAAAAGGATTTAAAAAAATCTCCCAGGAAACAGGAGTTCAGGTAGTAGTTAACAGAGTTGGGTCCATGATAACCGTATTCTTCACAGATAAAGAAGTTGTAGATTTTGCCACGGCTAAAACCTCCGACACGAAAAAGTTTGCAAAATTTTTCCGTTGTATGCTTGAAAAAGGAATATACTTACCTGCATCACAATTTGAAGCCTTTTTCTTAAGCACAGCACATAGCCAAAGAGATTTAGAAGATACATTAAATAAAGCTTATGAATGCTTTAAGCAACTATCATGAAGTGTCCTAAATGCGGAAGTCTCAATGATAAGGTTTTAGAAACAAGACAATCTAAAGAAGGTGTTGTTATAAAAAGAAGAAGAGAATGTTTAAACTGTGGATACAGATTTACAACCTACGAAAGAATTGAAGAAGAGCATATAGAAGTTATCAAGAAAAATAACACAGTAGAACCATTTAATAAAGAAAAAATCATCAGAGGAATACTGCTTGCATCTAAAAACAGGCCAATTACACAAGAACAGATCAAGCAGATAGCAGATGACATAGAAAAATATCTTCTTGATGAAGGAAAATTAAAAGTTAGTTCTGCAGAAATCGGAGATTTAGTTAAAAACAGACTCAAAGAGTTAGACCCTGTTTCTTATCTCAGATTTGTATCTGTATTTGATGGATTTGAAGACATTAAAGATTTTGAAGAATTTATTAAAAGCTTTGAAAAAAAGAATTTAGATACAAAAGGTTAATTTTTAAAATTGAAATGAAAATGTTGCAAAAATTTTTGTAGGTTTACCTTTCTTTGTTATCCTGAGGTCGTAGGCTGAAGGATCTCTTTTTAAATTCTATAAAAATCACTATTTTCTCATTCAAACCATGCTAAAATATAAGAAAATATATAAACTTGGAGCCTATCATTATGAAAGCAGTTATACTTGCCGGTGGAAGTGGGACAAGACTTTTTCCATTATCCAGAAAAAACCTGCCAAAGCAGTTTTTAAAAATTGCAGACGATCAATCACTTTTTCAAAAAACCATAAATAGAGCTTTAAAAATAGTAAAAAATCCAAAAGATATAATAATCATAACAAACAAAGAATATATTTTTCATCTAAAAAGTCAGCTAAGAGAAATAAATCATTCCGAAAATGATTTTCATATTGTTACCGAGCCAGTAGGAAGAAATACAGCACCAGCCATAGCATTAGCAGTTAAATATCTAACAGAAAAACAAGACATACCATTTGATGAAACTATTTTTATATCTCCATCAGACCATATTATACAGCCTGTCCAGGAGTTTGTAGAGTACGTTAAAAAAGCGGATGATCTTGCAAAGGAAGGATATATTGTAACCTTTGGAGTAAAACCTACAAAACCGGAAACTGGCTACGGTTATATAGAAGCCGGAGAAAAAATAGAAGATGGTTACAAAGTTATAAAATTTCATGAAAAACCATTTATAGAAAAAGCTGCAGAATACCTGGTGAAAGGAAATTTTTACTGGAACAGCGGAATGTTTACATTCAGCATTCAAACAATCCTTGAAGAGTTTAAAAATCATAGTGAAGAAATCTATAAGATGATAAATAATAATAGCCTTGAAGCCCTACTTAAAAACTTTGAAGCTATGCCGGATATATCAATAGACTATGCAGTAATGGAAAAGACAAACAAAGCAGCAGTAATTCCGATGAGCATTACATGGTCAGATGTTGGTTCATGGGATAGTGTATATGAGATGCTTCCAAAGGATAAAAATCAAAACGTGAAAGTTGGTAAAGTAATAGATATGGACACAAAAAACAGTATGATAATAGGAAATAAAAGAGTAATATCCACAATAGGACTTGAAAATCTCATAATAGTAGAAACTGATGATGTTATCCTGATAGCCAAACAAGGAGAAGGGCAAAAAGTAAGAGAGGTAGTAAATAAGATAAAAAACGATAAAGACCTTAGCTATTTAGTAGACCTGCATACTACAGTTTATAGACCCTGGGGAAGTTATACAGAGCTTGAAAAAGGAGAAAGATATAGAATAAAAAGAATAACCGTGTATCCGGAGGAGTCTTTGAGCCTACAAATGCATTATCACAGAAGTGAGCACTGGATAGTGGTAAAAGGCACTGCAAAGGTAGTTTTAGAAGAAAATGAAGATATAAAAGAATACTTTGTTCATGAAAATGAAAGCATTTACGTTCCAAAAACAACTAAACATAGGTTAGTTAATCCAGGGAGGATTCCGTTAGAGCTAATAGAAGTACAAGTTGGTGAGTATGTGGAAGAGGATGATATTGTAAGATTTAATGATATGTATGGAAGGTATTGAGGGTGCTTATAAAAATCCATACTGTCATTCTGCAGCCATAAAGAGAGTCTCTTTTTTATTTTTAAAAAGCATTAAAACATGATATTCTTCGGTCTTACGGTCTCAGGATGACAGTCAAAAGTTGACTGATAGGCATTAGAGGAATGGAAACCTTATTTGTCATTCTGAGCGAAGCGAAGAATCTCGTCCTTGTCCTTTTATTAAAATTTTTTATTTAAAGATATAAAACACACAGAACATATATAAAATTAGAGGTGAAAAATCATGCAAAAGGCTAAAAAATTAGAGAATATTATAGAAGAATTACCAGAAGATTTAAGAAAATAGGTTGAAGACTTTGCATTGTTTTTGTTAGAAAAAAGAAAAAAAGAAAAAATAGAAAAGAAAAACCAACTCTTTCATGGTCAAGCAGGTTATCTGAGTTTAAAGATAAGTATACTTCTGTTGAATCGCAGCATAAAGCCTTAGAATGGATGGCTGAAGATGTATTTAATAGACACTAACATCTGGTTAGAACTGTTGCTTGAGCAACAAAAATTAGAAGAGTGCAGAATTTTTCTTTGAAAAGGTTGGCAGTAAATTTCTTTTTATATCTGAGTTTTCGTTATATAACAGAAAAAATTGATTTAACTATTGTAAGCTTTGATTCTAGCTTTGATAAAATATATCTATGCAGAAAAATGCCAAATTATTTTATATGACAATATTATGGAGGATATACTTAGTATGAAAAAAATTGCTCTTATTACCGGTATAACTGGACAAGATGGGTCTTATTTAGCTGAACTTTTATTGTCAAAAGGCTATGAAATTCATGGTATTATTAGAAGAAGTTCAACCTTTAACACACAAAGAATAGACCATATTTATGTTGATCCTCACGATCCAAACGCAAAGTTATTTTTGCATTATGGCGACCTTTCTGACCCAGGAGTTCTAACTGAAATAATTTGGAAGATAAAACCAGATGAGATTTATCATCTTGGGGCTCAATCTCACGTTAAAGTGTCATTTGATATGCCAGAATATACTGGTGATATTACAGGGCTTGGAACAACAAGACTCCTTGAAGCCATTAGAAGAAGCGGAGTAAAGGCAAAATTTTATCAAGCTTCGTCTTCAGAGATGTTTGGAGCTGCTCCACCACCGCAAAATGAAAATACAATCTTTTATCCAAGAAGTCCTTATGCAGCTGCAAAAGTTTATGCTTATTGGATGACAGTGAATTATAGAGAAGCTTATAGCCTTTTTGCTTGCAATGGTATTTTATTTAACCATGAAAGTCCAAGAAGAGGGGAAACATTCGTTACCAGAAAGATAACAAGAGCTTTAGCTAACATTATAGCTGGTAAGCAAAAAATTCTATATCTTGGGAACCTTTATGCAAAAAGAGACTGGGGCTATGCTCCTGAATATGTAAAAATGATGTGGTTAATGCTTCAGCAAGATGAACCAGATGATTATGTAGTTGGAACGGGAGAAAGTCATACAGTTAAAGAATTTGTAAATTTTGCATTTAGTTATGCAGGGATAGAACTTGAATGGAGAGGAGAAGGTATAGAAGAAAAAGGTATTGTTAAATCTGTTGAATCAAATCTTACTGACCATGTTAAACCGGGGGATATTGTGGTTGAAATAGACCCAAGATATTTTAGACCAACAGAAGTTGAATTTTTACAAGCAGATATAACAAAAGCCAAGCAAAAACTAAGCTGGAAGCCGGTGGTAAAATTTAAGCATTTAGTTAAAATAATGGTAGACTATGACCTTATTCAAAATGGAATAAAGCCAAAAGGAGAAGGTATAAAAATTTCCAAAGAGCTTGGTTATGGTTGGACTAATCATGAATATTCTTTCTATGAAAAATTACGTGAAAGATAGTTTTATATTTAAAAATTGAGGATATTTTCTATGGAAAAGGAAGCAAAAATATTTGTAGCTGGACATAAAGGGTTAGTTGGTTCTGCTATTGTTAGAAAATTAAAAGAAAAAGGCTATACAAATATAATAACTAAGGATAGATCAGAAGTTGATTTAAGAAGGCAGGAAGAGGTTGAAAATTTTTTTGAAAAAGAAAAACCAGACTATGTATTTCTTGCTGCTGCAAAAGTTGGCGGAATATTAGCAAACAACACCTACCCAGCTGAATTTATTTACGATAATTTAGCAATAGCTCTAAATGTTATCCATTCAGCATATAAATACAGAGTAAAAAAACTCTTAAATTTAGGCTCTTCGTGTATTTATCCGAAATACGCTCCACAGCCTATGAAAGAAGAGTATTTACTAACAAGAAGTTTAGAGCCAACCAACGAAGCTTATGCCATTGCCAAAATTTCTGCTATAAAACTTGTCAGATATTACAATCAGCAGTATGGGACTAACTTTATTTCCGTCATGCCTACAAATTTGTATGGTCCAAATGACAATTTTAACCTTGAAACATCTCATGTGCTGCCGGCTTTAATAAGAAAATTTCATTTAGCAAAACTTTTAGAGCAAGAGGACATTGAAGGAATAAAAGAAGATTTTAGAAAATACCTAATAGGCTTTGAGCTAGATAAAGAAGTTGATTTTGATAATAACGATAGTATCATAAAAGTTTTATCCAAACTTGGTATAACATCTCTCAACTCTCATGTTTCATTAACCATTTGGGGGTCTGGTAAAGTTTATCGTGAGTTTTTATATGTTGATGACCTTACTGATGCTTGTGTGTACTTGATGGAAAGTATAGATGCTCCTGATATGGCTAAGCTTTGTAATGATTACTTTGTAAACGTTGGGACAGGGGAAGATATTAAGATTAAAGACCTTGCTATCTTGATTAAGGATATTGTAGGATTTAAGGGTGAGATAATGCATGATTTGACTAAGCCAGATGGAACTCCAAGAAAGCTTTTAGATGTTAGTAAAATAAATCAGCTTGGTTGGAAAGCAAAAACAAGCTTGGAAGAAGGAATTTTAAAAACTTATGAGGAATATATTAGAAAATTAGAAAGTGAGAGGTAAAAGATGGTGAGGGTGCATAATGTTTTAAAAATTCAATTAATTGGTTTAATTAAATATCTAAAAAACAGAGAGAAAACTGCATGAAGTTCGCAAAAAACAACTTCTCAGCTCTTACCTCTTACCTTTCACGCCTTAAGTCCCATCCCGGTGTTCGTCGTTATGGTATAAATACCGCATGGCTTTTTTCAGAACAAGTTTTGCGATTAATTGCTGGATTTTTTGTTGGCGTTTGGGTTGCAAGGTATTTAGGTCCGGAAAAGTTTGGATTGTTTAGCTATGCTTTGGCTTTTGTATCTATTTTTCAAGGGATAGCTAAGTTAGGGCTTGATGGGATAGTAGTTAGGGACTTAGTCCAAGAGTCAGAAAAAAGAGATGTATATCTTGGGACTTCATTTTGGCTAAAGCTTATTGGTGGTGTAATCACTTTTTTAGTCATTGTAATTATATTATTCATTCAATCTATTTCTACTTATAGCTTTTTCACTGAAACAAACATTTACATCTTAATAATTGCTTTTGGAATTATTTTCCAAAGCTTTGAAGTAATTGATTTTTATTATCAAGCGACGGTTCAGGCTAAGTATATTTCTATAAGAAGAATTATTCAGTTGATTTTATCTTCAATTATAAAGATATTTTTAGTTTTAACAGGTGCTGACTTGATATGGTTTGTTTTGGTTAGTCTTTTTGATATAATATCATTATCTATAATGGGATGGCTGATTTATAGATCTCAAGGATTACCAAATTTTGTAAGATATTTTGATATAGAAATTGGAAAAAAATTATTAAAGGATAGCTGGCCATTGTTATTAAGTAGTATAGCTATCTCAATTTATATGAGGATAGATCAAGTAATGATAAAAAATATGCTTGGAGATAGAGAGGTTGGTCTCTATTCTGCTGCTATGAGGCTTGTAGAGGTTTGGTATTTTATTCCTATGATTATAACTCAATCTGTATTTCCGGCTATTGTAAGTAGGTATAATGATAAACAAGAATTTTATAGGCGGTTGATTATTTTATCTGCGGTTATGGGATATTTAGGTCTGTTTATGTCGGTTATTTTAAATCTATCTTCTTATTTTATTATTAAGATTTTATATGGAGAAAAATTTTTAGACGCTGCTTCTATTTTAAGTATATTGTCATTTATTATATTTATATCCTTTTGGATGTCAGGAGTTAGCAGAAGACAAGCTATTGACATGCAAAAATTTGCATTGTTTGCAACTACTCTATCTGCTATTTCAAACATAATTTTGAATCTTATTTTTATCCCTCTCTACGGAGTTAAAGGTGCCGCAGTTGCATCTGTATTGAATCAATTTATAGCTGGACCATTTTTTGCTTTTGTTCATCCTAAGGTTAGAGAGAATTTTTACATAGTTCTTAAAGGATTATTATTACCTTTTAAAGGATTTAAATTATGAAAATCTTGCATATAATGATTTTAGATAAGTTTATTCCACCTTTTATAAAGTTTATAAACAAAAATTTTAATTCTAATGAGCATATATTTGTTGTAATAGGTAAACCAAGAAGCGACTATGGTATGGATTTGAATATTAATAATGTGTTTTGGTTAGATAGGAGATTAAAAATAATTGAATTTGAAAAATATCTATACAAGGCAGAAAAGATTATACTTCATGGGTTATGGGATGAGAGGATTTTAAAATTGCTAGCGGTTCAGCCATGGTTATTGAAAAAATCTTATTGGATTATGTGGGGTGGAGATTTTTATTTTCCAGAAATTCAAAGTGATTTGAGGAAATATATAATCAAACATATAAGAAATGTTATTACATATGTAGATGGGGATGTTGAGTATATAAAAAAATATTACAAAGCGGATACAAAAAGGCATTATAAGTGTTTTATGTATTTGAGTAATATTTTCGATGAGTCAAAATATAAAAATTGTCAAAAGATGAAAAAAGATGAAATATGGATTTTAGTTGGTAATTCCGCTACTGATACAAATAGGCATGAGCTTGTATTCGATAAACTAAAAAGATTTAAGGATGACAATATAAGATTGATAGTTCCATTATCTTATGGAGATGATGAATATAGAAAGAAAATAATTAAGATTGGACGAAGGGAATTCAGTAATAAATTTTATCCTATAGTTGAATTTCTACCTTATGAGCAATATATTAATATAATCTATAATATAGATATTGCGATATTTTTCCACAATAGGTCACAAGCGATGGGAAATACTATACAAATTTTGGGACTGGGAAAAAAGCTATTTTTGGATAGGATTAATAATCCTTTATATCAATTTTTTAGGAATCTCGGTGTGAAGGTTTATGACTTTGAAACAGAATTTAATCTCAACGCTAATGAAAAGGAGTTGATAAGTAATTCGGAAATAATAAAAAAAACTTTTTCCCGGGAGCAGTTAAAATTACAACTTGACAACATTTTTTAATAGGATAAAATATATGGATGAAATTTTGCAAGAAATTTTAGGAAATATAGAGAAATACTATACAGATAAGATTAAGAAATATGGAGTGACACCAAAGGGTGTAGATTGGAAGGATGAAAAAGGACAATTTATAAGATTTGAGCAGCTTTCAAAAATCTTTGATATGAATGAAACTTTCTCAGTAGCAGACATTGGATGTGGATATGGGAAATTTGTAGACTTTTTAGATAAAAATTTTTCAAATTATACTTATTTTGGCTATGATTTGTCATCGGAAATGGTTAGTAAGGCCATGGAACTATATTCAAATAAGCAAAATGTTTTTTTTAGGCATATAAGCTCTCTGAAAGAAATTGACCAAGCAGATTATGTTGTTGCAAGTGGTATTTTTAATGTAAAATTACATTATAGTGAAGCGGAATGGTTATTCTATATTTTTACTACCTTGGAACTAATGAATAAAAAGTCTATTAAAGGTTTCGCATTTAATATGCTAACTAAATACTCAGATAGAGAATATATGAAGGAATATTTATATTATGCAGATCCTTTGTTTATTTTTGACTATTGTAAAAGAAATTTTTCCAAAAAAGTAGCATTAATTCATGATTATGAACTTTATGAATTTACAATTTTAGTAAGAAAATAAAAGGAGAGGAAAATTATGGCCAAAATTATTATTTTTGGAACAGGGGATATCGCACAGATAGCAAAGTATTACTTTGATATTGATTCACCTCACGAAGTTGTAGCATTTACAGTAGATAGCCCATACATTAAAGAAGAAACATTTGAAGGACTCCCTGTCTACCCGTTTGAAGAAATAGAGAAAATATTTCCACCGTCAGAATATCAAATGTTTATTGCTATTTCTTATAGAGATATGAATAGTGTAAGAGAAAAGAAATTTTACGAGGCAAAACAAAAAGGGTATAATTTAGTAAGTTATATAAGCTCGCGCGCTACTTATCTGTCTCAATATAAATGCGGTGAGAATTGTTTTATATTTGAAGATAGTATTATTCAACCTTTTGTAAAAATTGAAGACAATGTAATTTTATGGAGTGGCAATTACATAGGACACCATAGCATTATTCATTCACACAATTTCATTAGTTCTCATGTAGTTATATCTGGACATTGTGAAATTGGATCCAACTGTTTTCTAGGTGTAAATAGTACATTAGCCCATTGGGTAAAAGTAGCAAAAGGTACTCTAATTGGTGCGGGTGCGATTATTACAAAAAATACAGAACCTGATAGTGTTTATGTGCCCGCTAAATCAATAAAGTTAGATAAAAAAAGCTTTGAGTTTAAATTATGATGTCTGAAGTTAAACATATCGGATTGATCGGTCTTGGTAGTAGAGGGATGTTATTTCTTAATTATTCTAAAATTGATAGCTCTTTTAAGATTGTGGCAATTTGTCTTGCGGTAAATTTTACGATGTTTAATGATTTCTTGAATTCTTTGAGAGCAAGAAAAAGTGCTATACCATTAGAAGATGCAATATTATGGAGTTCTCCAATTTGGAGCTGGAATAAACAATAAAAAATGATTTTAAGTTTTATAATTGGAAATTAAGGATATGATTACTAAAAGTGTAGGGAGTATTGCAAACGGAGAAATATAAATTATGAAATGGAAAAAAATCAAACATCTTTTTGCACCCAATAATGAATACCCCCGGATGCATAGCCATGCAGCTAATCCATTTGTTGAAATTTTACCCAATGATAAATGGCTAATTTATTTTACTTCCAGAAATAAAGAAAATCAATCGCATATTAGTGCCCTAATTATCTCACCAAAAGATAACTTCAAAGTTGAAACTATATGTCCGAGACCTCTTGTTAGCCCTGGTGAACTTGGTTTATTTGATGATAGCGGTACTGCCATGGGATTTTTATTAGAAATACAAAATCAAAAATATCTGTATTACCTTGGGTTGAACTTAAAGGTAACAGTACCATGGATAAATACAATCGGATTGGCTATATCCACAAGTATAAGCAATGATGATTTTCCCATTTTTCAAAAATATTCATTAGTGCCACTTTTGGACAGATCAAATGAAGATCCCTTTTCTATTTCTTATCCATCTATACTGTATGAAAATGGTATTTATAAAATGTGGTATGGTAGTAATCTCTCTTGGGGAAAAAGTGAAAAAGATATGAAACATGTTTTTAAATATGCTGAAAGTTTAGATGGTATTCATTGGAAAAGAACAAATCAAATAGTTCTTAACCATATTTATAAAAATGAATACGCTCTCTCAAAACCTTATGTATTAAAGGATAAAAATATATATTGAATGTGGTATTCCTACAGAGGAAGAAATAATATCAAAACTTATCGTATAGGATATGCTGAGTCCTTTGATGGGCTTCAATGGATTAGAAAAGATGATGATGTTGGTATTGATGTTTCTAAAACCGGATGGGACAGCGAAATGATTTGTTATCCTTTCGTCTTTGATTATAAAGAAGAACGCTATATGCTCCAATGGTAATGGATATGGTAAAACAGGTATTGGACTCGCTGTTTTAGAACAAGATTAGAACTTTAAGGAGAAGCTATGAAAGTTGCTATTATACAGCCTAACTACATACCTTGGAAAGGTTATTTTGATATAATTAATATGGTTGATATATTCGTTATATACGATGATGTTCAATATACACTTAGAGATTGGCGGAATAGAAATAAAATAAAGACAAAAAGCGGTTTACAGTGGTTAACAATTCCCAATGATGGCACACAGAAACAATTGATCAGAGATGTTAAGATTGTTTGGAACGATAGGTGGAATGTTAAGCATTGGAAAAGCATTTTTTTTAATTATTCAAAAGCTCAATATTTCAAAGAATATAAAGATTATTTTGAAGAGCTTTATCTTAATCTTAAGGAGCAATATTTGTTGGAAGCCGACCTAAAATTTATAGAAGCTATAGCAAAGATTTTTGGTATAAAAACAAAAATAATATGTTCTTCTGATTTAAATTATGACAGAACTTTACACAAAACAGAACGTCTAATTGCCATTTTGAAGGAGTTGAAAGCTACGAGCTATTTATCAGGACCTTCAGCAAAAAGCTATATAGACGAAAGCCTGTTTAAAAAAGAGAACATTGAACTTAAATGGATGGATTATTCTGGATATCCAGAATATCCGCAATTATATCCTCCTTTTATTCATGAAGTTAGTATTATAGATCTGATTCTCAACACGGGACCTAATGCACCAGATTATATGAAATCATTCAAAATTGGTGAAAGAAATGACCTTCAAAATTCCCTTTAACAAGCCTTGCTACACTGGTAATGAAGATAAATACGTGTTGGATGCTATGAAGAGCCTTCAAATTTCTGGCAACGGACCATATGCCAAAAAATGTGAAGAATGGTTTGAAAACAGATTAAAATGCAAACGAGCTTTACTTACTCCATCATGCACCCATGCTTTAGAGATGGCAGCAATTTTAATAGATGTAAAACCAGGTGATGAGGTAATTATGCCTTCATATACATTTGTATCAACAGCAAATGCTTTTGTTTTAAGAGGAGCTAAAATAGTTTTTGTAGATATAAGACCTGACACGATGAATATAGATGAAAATCTTATTGAAGATGCCATAACCAAAAGGACAAAAGCTATATGTGTCGTCCACTATGCAGGTGTTGGTTGCGAAATGGATAAAATAATAGAAATAGCTAATAAGCATAATCTTTATGTCATAGAAGATGCAGCACAGGGGATGATGGCAGAGTATAATGGAAAGCCTCTTGGAACCATTGGAAACTTAGGAGCCTTTTCTTTTCATGAAACAAAAAATTACACAAGTGCTGGTGAAGGTGGACTTTTAATTGTCAACGATGATAAATTTATAGAAAGAGCGGAGATAGTAAGAGAAAAAGGTACAAATAGAAGTCAGTTTTTCAGAGGTATGGTTGACAAATACACATGGGTAGATATAGGAAGTAGCTATTTGATGAACGATGTTAGTGCTGCTTACTTATGGGGTCAGCTTGAAGTAGCAGAAGAAATAAATGATTTTAGATTGAGTGTATGGAATAGATATTATAATGGGCTTTTAGAATTAAAAAAAGAGGGTTTTATAGAGCTACCAACTATTCCCAAACATTGCCGTCATAATGGGCACATATTTTATATAAAGGTCAAAAACTTAAACATAAGAACTAAATTATTAAACTTTTTGAAAGAACAAGGAATATGGGCAGTTTTTCATTATGTGCCTTTACACTCATCACCAGCGGGTCAAAGATACGGCAGATTTCACGGTGTAGATAAATTTACAACAAAAGAAAGTGAAAGACTAATCAGACTACCTTTGTTTTTTAACATAAAAGATGAAGAGATAGATTATGTAATAGAAAGTATTTATAGATTTTTTAAGAGGTAATACAAATGATAAAAATTTCAGAAGAAATAAAACAAAAAGTTAGAAATCAGATAGAATCGGTTGCACCAATTCTGGGAATAAAAGATACAAAATCTTTACTTGATAAAATTTGCTCATCGGATAGGAAATTTCCTTATGATAGTGATGACATTTTTAAGAGCATTACAGATGCATACTTTGGTTGCGACAATGTTAAAAATTTAATATACCTTGATTTAGGGGCTGGATATGGATTAAATATGCTGGATGGTCTTCTAAAAGGATATAATGTGTATGGTGTAGAACCTTCTCCAAACTCATTTGAAGGCAGATATGCTGTGGCAGTTGATCTTATGAAAGAGAATGGGGTTTCAAGTCCAGATCAAAGGTTATTCAATTGCACTGGAGAAGATATGTGTTTAATCCCAGATAGATTCGCAGATGTTGCGTATTCATATCAGGTATTAGAACATGTACAAAACATAGATAAAGTATTGCTTGAGGTAGATAGAGTCTTAAAACCAAACTCAATTGCATATTTTACAATGCCTAATTATAATTCTTTATATGAAGGTCATTATGAAATTCTTTGGATACCATATATATTGAGTAAAAGTAAAAAGCTTGCGAAAATATATTTGAGATTAATTGGAAAAAATCCTGCTTACATAGACGAGCTGAACTTTACTACACCCTCAAATATTAGAAAAAAAGCAGAAAATATTTTTGGATTAGACAATGTGTATATACTTCTATGGGGAGTAAGGTACGCGGGCTTTCTCAATAAATATATTTATGCGCTCGGTTTGCTTAATTTTTATATAAAATTAAAACTTGCAGGGCAAAATAGCTTGGCTGATCATATAAAAGAGCGTTTTGTCTACATAAAGAAAATTGTTAAATTTGAAAATGAAGCTAACATAAAGCTGATATCTTATATTGTTTCAACGCTTTTGTTTATTTTTGAGCCTTTCATTACAGATTTTCGGTTAATAGTAATTAAGAGGTGTTAAATGTCAAGCTTGTTAAAACCATCAAAAAACCATCCAAATAAAAGTATAGTTAATTTCTTAGTATATAAATACACTGATTACTTTTTAACTAAATTTATTCCTTATTACAAAGGTGTTATGGTAGATTTAGGCTGTGGTGAAGCTCCTTACAAGGAGTTTTTTTTACAGTACGTAGACCAATATATAGGTGTAGATTGGACAAATTCTTACCATAACATAAAAGCAGATGTTGTGTCAGATTTAAATGAAAGAGTTGCCTTGCCAAATAATTGTGCTAATGTTGTTATATCCATATCTGTAATGGAACATTTGCATAACCCAAAAAGGTTTTTAAATGAATCCTACAGGATATTAAAAGATGGTGGAGTTTTTATCTTACAAGTCCCTTTTCAATGGTGGGTACATGAAGAGCCTTATGACTACTTCAGATTTACGCCATACGGATTAAAGTACTTACTTCAAAAAGCAGGATTTAGACAAATAGAAATATATCCTACCGGTGGTTTTTTTACAATGTGGTTATTAAAGTTGAATTACTTTTTAGCAAGAGTGATTAAAAATAGATTTACAATCAGGCTTAAATTGGATAAAATTTTGTATTACCTATGTGCTCCTATTTTTGTATTTAATCAGTTAATTGCCCCATTGGATAAACTAGATAGAAATAAATATTTAGAGACAGCTGGGTATTGGGCTGTAGCCAAAAAGATTAAAGGAGACTAGGAGAATGAATTTAGCACCAATAGTTCTATTTACCTACAACCGCCCATGGCATACAAAACAGACAGTAGAAGCTTTGCAAAAAAACGAGCTGGCAAATGAAAGCGAGCTTTTCATCTACTCCGATGGAACTAAAAATGAAAATATTGTTGCGAAAGTGGTAGAGGTGCGAGAATATATCAAAACTATCGATGGATTTAGAAGGATTTACTAAAATAATTCTAAGGAGTAGGCAAAAATGGCAAAAAATAAAATAAACGATCCTTTGATTTCAGTTGTCATTCCGATGTTCAATCGATCCAAAACAATAAAACGATGCCTTGATTCCGTATGCTCACAAACTTATAGTAATCTTGAAGTGATTGTTGTTGACGATTGTTCTACTGATAATTCAACAGATGTAGTGGAGAATTATAGCGACAATAGAGTACGATTAGTTAAATTAGAGAAAAATAGTGGTGCTCAGGCAGCGAGAAATAATGGTATTTTGAATGCCAATGGAGAATGGATAGCATTTTTGGACTCTGATGACACTTGGGAATTGCAAAAACTTGAGAAGCAGCTTAAAGAGTTAGAAAAAAATCAATGGAATCCAATGACAGTCGTCCATGGTAATTGCTTTTGCTTGGATGAATCAACCGGTAAAAAATGGATTTGGAATCTTCCAGTGGTTGAGGGTTATGCATTTGAAAGTCTGTTGTCAGCCCCATCACCAATGTTTCCAGCTTTGCTAACATCAAAAAAAGCACTTTTAGATATTGGTTTGTTAGATGAGAATGTTCCATCTTATCAAGAGTGGGATACTGCTATACGATTGTCACAAAAGTGTCAATTTATTCATTTGAAAGAACCACTTTTTACCTATCACTTTCACGAAGGAGAGACAATATCCAAAAATAAAAAGCGAGATATAGATGGGTATGAGTACATAATAAAAAAATTTAAAGAGCAAATGATTCATAATAAGTTATGGAATAAACACATAATAAATTTGTATTATAAATCAATAGATATAGGAGATAATGAAAGAGCATTAAATTTCATATATGAGTTGAAAGTTGAAAAATGGAAAATTCAGCTGCTGAGCCACATTAACAATACTAATTTACGAAGTTCTAAAATAATTAAATATCTTGTCAGAAAGGTTATCAAATGATCCAACGAATAACACACAATGATAAATTGTTATCGATAATAATCAGACGAGATTTTGAAAAAAATGGCATAGAGTTTTTTACACCAGATGATTTTTCACAACAGTTAGCATATATGAAAAGACCGAAAGGTTATATTATTAAACCTCATGTTCATAACATAGTAGAAAGAAAAGTACAATACACACAAGAAGTTTTATTTATTAAAAAGGGTAAAGTTAGAGTTGATTTTTATGATGATGAAAGAAATTATCTCAAAAGTATAATTCTTGAAGAAGGAGATGTAATTATACTTGCACATGGAGGTCATGGTTTTGAAATGATTGAAGAAACAGAAATGATTGAGGTCAAGCAAGGTCCATATGCAGGAGAAATGGATAAAGTCAGATTTGAACCAGTAGACAAAAATCAAATTAATATAGAGGAGGTGTAAAATGTTACCGGTTAATGAACCTCTTATAATGGATAGAGAGAAACAATTAATTTCGCAATGTTTAGAAACTGGTTGGATTAGTTCAGAAGGTCCTTTTATAAAAGAGTTTGAAGAAAGATTTGCTAATTATATAGGCAAGAAGTATGGAATAGCTGTTAGCAGTGGGACTGCTGCCTTAGAAATTGCTGTTAAAGCGTTAGGACTGCCAGAAGGTTCAGAGATAATCGTTCCAACATTTACGATTATTTCGTGTGTGCAAGCCATTGTAAAAGCAGGTTTGAATCCAGTTTTAGTTGATTGTGATTATAGAACATTTAACATGGTACCCAAAGAAGTAGAGAAAAAAATCACTAAAGATACAAAAGCAATTATGGTGGTTCATATTTATGGTTTGCCTGTTGATATGGACCCAATTCTTGACATTGCACGTAAATATAATCTATTAATCATTGAAGATACTGCAGAAGTTATAGGGCAAACATATAAAGAAAAACTTTGCGGTAGTTTTGGGGATATTAGCGTATTTAGCTTTTATCCAAACAAACACATAACCACTGGAGAAGGTGGAATGATCTTAACTGATGACGAGAACTTATATGAAAAGTGTAAAGGATATAGAAATCTCTGCTTCTCCTCTGATCCGGATAAAAGATTCATGCACGAAGAAATTGGATGGAATTATAGGATGACTAATTTACAAGCAGCCTTAGGGATTGCTCAATTGGAAAGAATACAGGAGCATATTAATAAAAAGAGATGGATAGGTAAAAAATATAATGAGCTTTTAGCTGATTTACAAGATATATGCTTCTTACCTGTTCCTGAAACCGATTATGCAGAAAATATATATTGGGTATACACCATAGTTTTAAAAGACGATTATCCTAAAAATGCCAAACAAATTATGAAAGAACTGAGAAATAAAGGCATAGGAACACGTCCATTTTTTTATCCTATGCATTTGCAACCTGTTTTTCAAAGAATGGGATTATTTAGAGGTGACACATATCCTAATTCTGAGAAACTTTATGAGAAAGGTTTCTATATTCCAAGTGGATTAGCTTTAACAGAAGAGCAAATAAATGAGGTCTCAAACGCTTTGCATGAGGTATTAAGATGAAAGTTTTTGATAAATACTATGCCCAATACTATAATCTATTATATAAAGATAAAGACTATGAATCAGAATCTAAATATATAATTTCTTTAATTAAAAAATTTCATCCAGAGGCAAGGAACATACTTGACCTTGGATGTGGTACAGGAAGACATGCAAAATTGTTTTCTGACGCGGGTTTTAATGTATTAGGTGTTGATCAAAGCAAATATATGCTCAATGAAGCTATAAACAGAAAAAATAATAATTTGGATTTTATAGAAGGAGATATTAGATTTTTAAAACTTGATAAAAAATTTGATGTTGTTACTGCATTATTTCATGTTTTAAGTTATCAAAACACCAATAAAGACGTTGAAAATTTATTCAAAACAGCATATAACCATCTAAACAAAGATGGTCTATTTATTTTTGACTTTTGGTACGGGCCTGCCGTAATTACACAAAGGCCAGAAGTGAGAATTAAAGAATTGGAAAATGATAATATTAAATTTACAAGAGTGACTAAACCTATAATTGATTTTAGTAGAAATGTGGTCGAAGTAAACTATAAAATATTTGTAGTGGACAAAAACAATAAAACATTCTTAGAACATGAAGAAATTCATCCTATGAGATTCTTTTTTGACCCAGAACTTGAACTGTTTATAGAAAATATTACTTTTAAATTAGAAGGTAAGTTTTCATGGTTGAAATTCGATAAACCCTCTGAAAATGACTGGAGTGTCGTATGGGTAGTAAGAAAATAAAAATTGGAGTAGTTTTTGATGGTGATTTACAGGTTGGTGGAGGTTTTCAATATCAAAAAACGATTTTGAATTTAATTAAGGATCTGAAAGATAAATATGAATTTGTAGTATTTAATTTTTCACCAGAAAATGAAAAATATTTAAGAGCTATGGAATTTAAAACTATTATTCTTAAACACAAAATTTTAGATAAAATAAAAAGATTCATATTAAGGTTAGATAGTTTTTCCTTTTTACTAACAAAGGTTAATTTAGTATGTGATTTTGAAAAACATTTAGAACAGGAAAGTATTGATCTTGTATATTTTCTTCAGCCTTCTGGATTAGCGCTTGATTTACTTAAGCATAATTATATTATTACAGTATGGGATTTATGCCATAGAGATTATCCAGAATTTCCGGAAGTTAACTTCAATAAAGAATTCGAAAAAAGAGAGTTTATCTACACTAGAGCTTTGAAAAAAGCGGTAGCTATAATTTGCGATAGCGAAACTGGGAAGCAGAACATAATAAACAGATACGGCATAGACTCAGGTAGGGTGTACGTCTTACCATTTTTGCCTTCTACAAATGTGTATACTAAAAATGATATAAATGTTAAAGAGAAATATGGAATAACAACAGAATACTACATATATTATCCAGCACAATTTTGGGCACACAAAAATCATGTTTATATAATAGATTCTATAGCCCTATTGAAAAACAAAGGTATTCATCTAACAGCCGTATTTAGCGGTTCTGACAAAGGTAATTTAAAGCATGTTCTTGAATATGCTATAAAAAAAAATGTGAGCGATTTGATTAAATATATTGGTTTTGTTCCTAATGAAGATATATATTCACTATATAAAAATGCATTAGGATTGGTTATGCCTACATATTTTGGACCTACAAACATACCACCATTGGAAGCTTTTGAAATAGGTATACCAGTAATTTACCCAGATCTGCCTGGTTTAAAAGATCAAGTAGGTGATGCGGCTTTATTAGTAGATTTGAATAAACCAGAAACCTTAGCAACTCATTTAGAAAATTTGATAAATTCAGAAGAATTAAGACAAGAATTGATAAAAAAGGGAAGAAATAGATTGAATGAAATTAATAGTGTCAATAGAATAAGTGTTTTAGAAAGTATATTTTCAGATTATGAGGTAAAATTGAAATGCTGGAAGATAAAATAAATAATCAGAGACAGAAAGAGTACAACAAACCATTCCATAAACCCATACCAAACGATTATTTAGACTCCTCTGGTAAAATTAAAGAAGAGTTTAAATATAAGATAAACATCCCAGAGTTAAAAATACAAGATTCTAAATTTATACCTAACCCAGAAGATAAATTTGAAACGATGTTGTTTTTACCTTCAAACC
>Ga0081479_112292_pt1:0-35000 | contig 41343 bp, 43 predicted proteins | sample MamHotmetagenome_FD_70984 | JGI IMG/M metagenome (GOLD analysis project Ga0081479, IMG submission 70984) | Hot spring cone microbial streamer communities from Mammoth Hot Spring (Liberty Cap Streamers), Yellowstone National Park, USA - T=72 v2... | ecosystem: Environmental > Aquatic >...
TATGCATGGGAAAAAAGACTTAAATCAACATACTACTGCTTTATAGACAAAACTATCAAGGGCGAAAAATACACTATGAACGTAAACAAAAGAGGAGAAAGAAGAGGTTTTGGACTTGCAAGAAATAAAGAAACTCAAAGCACAGAAAATATGGAAGAATTAGAAAAATTGGCAAGAGAAAAGTATGGAGATGAGATAGTTGATAAGGTGAAGGTTGGAGGTTTAGACAGCTGTCCTACTGACCCATTACTTGCGAAGATATGTCCAAGTTGTGAATAGAAAAGGTAAGCGGGCAAGCTTGCCCGCAGATGTAATTATAGTTCACAGTTCTCAGAGAGCAATTCATCTAACTTGTCCGATTACATCCTTTTTTTATCTTTATTGTGTTATTACAGTTAGTATGAAGCCTAAAAATAAAGTAAATTATGATGGAATAAACTTTGTTAGGAGGTATAAAAATGGAGACAAAAGTAATAATCATTAAGAAAAAATCTTTCAGATCCCTTTCTACGTCCATAGAAAGGGACGGGACAGTGGTGGTCAAAGCGCCATTGTCTGTAACAGATGAAAGAATAAACCAGTTCATTGAAAAAAATAGGGACTGGATAAATAAGGTTATAAAAAAATACGAGGAGCATAATTTCCTCGTACGCTACCAAGATGGGGAAAAATTCCTCTATCTTGGTAATGAGTATGAGCTGAAAATAGTTCACACTCAAAGAGAACCGTTGAAATTGGATGACAAATTCTACTTGTCATCCAAAGTGCTTGACCAAGCGAGAGATGTTTTCATCGCTTGGTACAAAAAACAAGCAAACAAGATAATAAGGGAAAGAGTTGAGTACTACGCTCAACTCGGTGGATACCATTATAACAAGGTATCCATTAAGGAGCTCAAAAAAATTTGGGGCTCCTGTAGTAAAAATCGTAATCTAACCTTCAATTGGGCTATCATTATGGCTCCAATTGATGTGTTAGATTATATAGTGGTACACGAACTCTCTCATTTAAGGGAGTTCAACCACACTCAGAGATTCTGGCGTGAGGTAGCCACGCTTATGCCAGATTATGAAGAGAAGGAAAGGTGGCTGTATAAAAATGGACACTTGTTAGGTCTTTAGAGGTGCCCATCCCTGCCTGTATGGCAGGGTTTTCTTTTCTTTAATCCTACTATCAGTTAATAAAAACAAAATATATATCAAAATAACAAAATCTGTAATGATATTAAGATGTGTTTTTAGGATGTTTTGATTGAGTGTTATACTAAAAAAGGGAAAGAAAGGACGATTAGGCTCTTACAGATACAACCTTATCGTCATACTCAATCATAGCCCTTCTTCCGCATCTCTCGCATTTAACATCATCAAAACCATAGCCGTTGATTACTAAAATAACTTTCTTGTTTCTCTCTCCGCATTTACACAAGAAACTTACTTCCTTAAATTCTACTTCCAGTTTCTCTAAAGCTGCCATTTTTATACTCCTAAATTTTTATTGTTACAATAAATATACACCACATTTGTTAAGATTTCTTAAATTTTTATTATATCTTATACCGACTGAAAGCAACGAATGGAAAGCGCTAAATATCTATTTCACTTTTTCTCTCATTTTCCTCTAATTCAGGAAATAAAGACAGGTATTTGATTTCTGCTTTGTTGTTGAAAATTTCTTTTACTTTGTTGCTTAGGGATATTAGTTCTTCTGCTTCTTGTAGGTACTTAAAGAATACCTCTTTTTGTTTTTCTAATGTTTTTTCGTTTTTAATCGCTTCCCAAATTTCGTCTATTTGTATTGCAACATAGCCTGATGATAGGTATTTTGACTTTCCCTGTTCTGTTAATACAATCGCTCCTTGCCTTTTCGTGTTGTTTATTTGGTATGTGAAAAGTACAGGTTCTTTTTTTTCTTTTATATGCTTTTTCACTAACTTGATATCTTTTTCTGTTATTGCTTCTTTTTTTGTTTCCATCACTACCTCACTTGTATTAACAAAATTTCACTTCTAATTTTCTAAACTGTTTAGGAATTTCTTTAACTCATCAATATCATTTATTCTATCTACCACTTTAACAATTTCCAAAAATTTCTTAGCACAGCTGATATAACTAAAAGGTTTGTAAAAAAATGGCTCAATCAAATTGCCGTCAAACTCTACTACTATCAAACCTTCTCCTTCTTGTTTATTATTTTCACTATATATTATATCATAATTTCTTTTATTTGTCAAGTAGTAAATAAATACCTATTATATGTCATAAACATGTAGGAAAAGATGCATGTGTTATAATAGAATATTGTTTACAAAAAGCAAAAAGAGACAAGGGATGATGTTGCAACACAAAGCACTTATCACCTATCACATATCACGTTAAAAGGTGTATTATGGAAAATTCTAAAAGCCTTGAAGTTTATCTAAAGCTTATGTCGGAAATTCCTCTATTATCAAGAGAAGAGGAGGAAGAGTTATTAAAGAAGGTAAAAGAAGGAGATAAGGAAGTTTTAGATAAGCTTATTGTATCTAATTTAAGGTTTGTGGTTAGCATAGCCAGCCAATATACAGAGTATGGAGTTCCGTTGGCTGATTTAATTGCGGCAGGGAATGTTGGGTTGGTAGAAGCTGCGAAAAAATTCGACCCGTCAAAAGGTAATAAGTTTATAACATATGCAGTTTGGTGGGTAAGACAGGCAATTTCAAATGCTATATGGCATGAGACGGATATTATAAGAAAGCCAAATAGAATACATGTTTACAGCGGCAGGATTAATAAGGCTTATCAGTATTTAAAGGAAACATTAGATAGAGAACCGACAATAGATGAAGTTGCATCCTATTTAGAAGAGCAGGAATTGAAGATAGATAGAAGCGTAATAGAAAACACACTTTTACATAAAAAAATATTCTTATCCTTAGATGCACCACTACAATCAGACGATGATGATTTAACACTGGAAAACACATTATCTAATTACAATACAGAAGATGTAGAAAGGAATATCGTAGAAGAGGACTTAAAGAAAATTTTAAATGAATTGATAGAAACATTGCCGCCAAGAGAAAGAACTGTTATTATTCACAGGTATGGATTGAACGGAGAAGAACCAAAAACATTAGCAAAAATCGGAAAAATACTTAATATATCGAGAGAGAGAGTAAGACAGATAGAAATTAAAGCATTGAAAAGAATAAGAAAAATGGCAGAAAAGAGTGAGTTGAAGGATTTTATGGGGAGGTGATATGTGATACGTGATATGAGGTGAGTAAGTGAGTAGGTGTTTCTTTAGTGAACTACCACGCCTTATAGAAGGCATGGCTTCCTGCTTCAACGCATGATGGCTTTTTAGGCACCCATTGCTGAGTGCGGTCATCCACCAGAGCATGCTCCACAGGCTTAAATTCGGGTCGTTCCAACCCTACTTTATATAAATTTATAGATGCGTTTATATCTCTATCGTGATATGTCCCGCATTCAGGACAACTCCAATATCTATCAGACAGCTTCAATTCTTTATGTTTATATCCACATACATTACACAGCTTAGAACTTGGATAGAACCTATCAGCTACGATAAAATCTCTTCCATACCACTTGGCTTTATACTCCAAATACCTTAAGAATTTTCCAAATCCGCTGTCTGATATTGATTTAGAGAGATATGGATTTTGCTGCATGCCTTTAACATTCAAATCCTCTACCACTATGACTTGATTATCGTCAACAATGGCTTTGGATAGTTTATGCAAGAAATCGTCTCGCAAATTTGCTACGTATTCGTGTTGTTTTGCTAATTTTATTCTTGCTTTTTCTCTATTTTTAGAGCCTTTTTGTTTCCTATCAAGTGCTCTTTGTAATCTTTTTAGCTTTCTCTCAGCTTTTAATAGATGCTTAGGATGTTCGATTTTATATGTTCCTGTATCATCCGTTATTACCGCAAACTCTTTCAATCCCAAATCTATACCACAACATTTATTCTTTGGTTGATTTGTTTTGTTTTTAATATCATCTGTTTCTGCCAATATAGATACGTAATAATTGCCGCTTTTAGTTTTTGTAATAGTTGCAGATTTTATTTTCCCGTTGAATTTTCTATGTGTCTCTATTTTTATCCCATTATTGATTTTTGGTAGATACAACAAACCTTTTTCAAAATCTATTTTAATGTTATTATTTACGTTGTTTGTTGTATAAGCTTGTTTATCTTTCTTTTTCTTGAATTTTGGAAAGCCGTAATGCTGTGGATTTTTGAAAAAGTTTTTAAATGCTTTTTCTAAGTTTATTTGTGCATTTGCAAGAGCTAAACTGTCAACTTCCTTTAAAAACGGATATTCTTCCTTGTATAATGTAAAATACCACCTCCACTTACTCACCTACTCACTTACTCACTTCCTCACCTTCTTTAAATACCCAGCCTTGGAAAAGCCTGCCTCCTATACCAATTAATCTATCCAACTCTTCTTTTGTTTCCACTTTTTCAAAAATTACATCTATGCCGTTTTCATTACAAAACCTTGCTATCTCCCTTGCAACATTTAATATATTCATCCACAAAATTCTATCTATCTTAATACTTTTAATAACATCCTTATATTTGATAAGTCTATCAAAGTTTGATGAACCTGTTCCAAAATCGTCAAGAGATATTTTAATATTATTAGTTAAGAAAAATTTTAATATTTTTTCATCTTCTGTAGCATTGTCTTCTAAAAGCTCTATTATTACTCTTTTCCTGTTTTTTAACTTTAACAGTTCTTTCAATATATCGTCTTTATACTTTAATATAGTTTTGCCTGATAGGTTTAAATGATAATGAGTATTTGATGTTTTTAACTCTCCCTTTAATAAATCAAGGTTCAACTTAAAAGTTCTAAAGTCAATATCTTCGTTAACAATCAGCTGAGGAAAATCTGCAAGAATTTCGTATCCATATATGCTAAACTTGTTATTGTTATACTCTACGATCGGTTCCTTTCTCAATTTTTCTCTCCATAATAGTTTATCTATTTTATTTTATAACAATATTTTAGCAATTCATGCACAGTTTGCAGAAGGCAACAATTCCTTGCTATAATTATATTAAAAAATGAGGATAAATAAAATGCACTCATTCTTCCCTTATATCGGCGGAAAGTTTAGATTGGCAAATAAAATAATAGAGCTAATGCCAAAGCATGATGTTTATATAGAAGTTTTTGGCGGTTCAGGAAAAGTATTGTTAAATAAGCCACCGTCAAAGATAGAGATATATAACGATTATAACAAACAGCTTGCTAATTTGTTCTATGTAGTGGCATTTAAGTTTGATGAGTTTATAGAGAAAATAAATAGAGTTGTTTATTCAAGGGAAATTTTTTATCAATTTCGTAAAGAGTTAAAGAGTATAAAGATAGATGAATTAGGAGATGTGGATACAGCTGTAAAAACTTACTATCTATTACACATAAGCTTTTCAGGAGATTTGCAATCTTGTTCTTTTTCTCTATCTACTGTTAGAGATAAAGTTAAGACATTTTTTAGAGGATTGGATAAGTTGTATGCTATACAAGAGAGATTGAGGAATGTAGCCATAGAGAGCTTGGATTTTAGAGATATACTTCAAAAGTATAAAGATAAAGAAGATGTGTTTTTATATGTTGACCCACCATATTATGGAGTTTCATATTACAATTCTAACTTTAGCGAAAAAGACCATATAGATTTACTATCTCTTTTAAAAACAGCCAAAGCTAAATGGATGCTGTCAGGATACGGAAATGATTTGTATGATGATATGCTAAAAGAGTTTCATAGAATAGAAATTCCCACAGTGAAGCATGCGTATGGAATAACTAAGAATAGCAAAGGTAATAAAAAACCGCAAGCTATAGAAGTGTTATGGTTGAATTTTGAAGTGAATGGGTAATAGAAAATAATTGAGTGTTTGATAGATTTAGATGGGAGATTGATGTTAGAAGATTGGTATTAGATAAAATAAATGATAACTCCCCCAAATGGGGGAGGAAGAAAAAAATACTGCGCGCCGCCACCGTACCCCCCGATCTCCTCCAGCGTTTATGTTTTTTTCCATGCCGAGGTCGGGAGCTGAATGTGACACAGCCCACTCGGGTTTGCCTGTCCGCAGATGTTGGTCTGGGGACAAGCGGGCACGGCGCGGCATTGTCAAGTAGCCATTACACTACCTCCTAAATGTTTTTAATACTCTTATTCTATATCAATTTCCATACTTTTTCTACTTTTAACAACACATAAAAGGTAAAATTTAATGTGAGATGTAAGATGTGTGTTTGAAATAAATAGTGATGTAGAACGAAATTTTTGAATTTATAATTAAGAGTATTGGTGGCTAATTTTTATAAAAAAATGGTGAAACCCTCAAAAGAGGGCTGGGAGGGTTAGGATATCGTTAGAGCTCTCTTGTTGTTGTCGAGAGCGTCCTCTCTATGATTATCCCACCTACGTCACGTCTGTCATCTCTGTCATCGTCAAGGCTATAATCGTCATCGTCAAGGTTGTCGTTGTAGCTTACTGATGTCTCGAAACCAAAGAAGGTTCTGCCGTAACACGTCCCCTGTATTGTACAGTGGTCGTGCGTTAAAATGATTCTGTAACATACATCATCGACATATTCGCCGGGACGAATAATGTATTCCGCTATTCGCCCATAGCCTCTTGGCTCTACGGCACATGTCACTTCAGTATTTACAGGCAGGCTTACACCATTGACGATCAACTGATCTTTTTTTCTGACCACTATTAATTCTGCTAATTCCATTGCAATACCTCCTACTAAAAGTTTAATTAATACTCCTATTATATAACATCATCTATCACTTTGCAATACTAAAAGTGAGAATTACGAAAAATATAAATTTGTTAGATATGTAATCATAATAAGTGATGTGTGATAGGTTAGAAAATAAGAAGGAAAGAAAGAGCACACCTAACATCTCACATCTTACGTCTCACTTTCTCACTTCAAACTAATTAAACTAATTGCTTCTTTCATCATACTGTGTGCTAACTTTATCTCATACGGCAACTGCTGCTGAGCTATAAAATACAATATTGCAGATACTAACAAAGCAAATACGAATACATACTCTCCAAAGCTTTTTGTACTAAATAGCTTTACAGCTATTCTATCTTTATGCTTCCAGTATGGTATACCTGATTTTGTCATTGTATCTGCAAATAGGTGTGATATGTATCCTACTACAAATCCTTTATAAAAATCCATCATTAAAGCAGGTATGTGGAAAAATATCGGAATTAAGAATATAGAAAGTATCCCTATAATGCCCACTATTACGTGATGAGTTATTCCTCTATGACTTGTAAATAGACTATTACCTTTATACATTCCCGCCCATTTAATATCAATGTCAGGCAAAACAGAACCTATCATTGCAGGAACTACAGGAACGTTAAAAAGCATTCCAAATATTCCACCTACTGCTAAATGGCTTCTGTATGTCATTAGTGCCTCCCTTTGGTCGGCAGTGAGTAGGTGAGTAAGTGAGACGGTGAGACGGTGGAAATTGGTATTTTACATTAATTAAAAATTGTATTTAACCACTCCCACTTACTCACTTACTCACCTACTCATGGCTTATCATACACCATTTTTGTTTTTATTTCTATTTACCATAACATAGAAAAGATAAAAAAACTACTTGACAAATAATAAAAGTTATGATATAATATAGCTGTAAAAAAATTTAGGAGGTAGTTAAAATGGCAAAGGTGAAAATAACAGGAGATGTTAGTTTTGAATTTGACGTTAAATACAATCAAACTGAAGACATCGTAATTGAAGCAAAACTTGTGGATGCAGGAATTTACGTGGCATCTGGTAATGTTGAAAAGATAAATCCAAAATCAAGAGATTTTATACTAAGCAGATTAACACAGTTTTTAAAGAAACATGGCGCTATTGTTGAAATCCCACTTGGACTTAGAAATAAAGATAATACTGCTAAACTAATAGAAAAAGGCTATGGATTTTTGGTTGACGCAAGATACGGCAGTAGTGAAGCTGTAAATGAGATGTTAGAGAAAAAGCTTTTTCTTTTAACTGAAGATGGAATAAGATTTTATTTAAAAAAGTTTTATGAAAGAAATAAGTGAATAGGATGATATTATATCATCATTTTATTACTTGACAGAAAATTACTTTTATGATATAATATAAAAGGTAAATAAGTAAGTGAGATATAAAAGGAGTAGAGAAATGCTTAAAGTTTTTAAAAAAGAAACTGAAAATAGAACGTTCTATTACACAGATATACAGATAAGAAAAGGTTTCAATCAACGGATATGGATAAACAAATTAGATAACATAAAAGAATTAGACGGTGCTCTATGGCTAAAGTTTCCTGTTAGCGGTTGCAGATTAGAAAAAGGCAAGACAGGCTTAATATTAAAACAAGGAGATAAAAACTTATTTATGTTCTGTGCTGAAGCAGGGTATAAAGGTAGAAGCAAGATAGAAAGAGTAGATACATACGGACATCCTGCCGATATCTATAAATTTTATATCAATAACAAAGTTGATACAATATCAGAAGCTGTATTAGTGTTAACTACAACTGATAAAATTAAAGTGCAATGGGAGAGAAGCGGAAGATTACACGGATACCATCCAAGTGGAACTACTATACTACATGTAGACACAACAGAAGAAAACATCTACGGAATAACATTTGAAGATTTAGAAAGATTGAAATCAATTTTAGGAGGAAAAAGATGAAATTTTTAGAAGTTTATGAAACTACTATAGAGAAAGAAGTTTATTATTATGCAAAGATAGGAAAAGGCTTTTATTTTAAACCAACATATATTTTATGGGTAGATAAGCAGTTAGTAGAAGACTATGACGGGACTAAGTATATAAAGCTACCAATGAGAAATTGTCAGATAGTGGAAATAAACAGAGAAAACTTAGTACTTACAAGTGGAGATAAAAATTTATTCTATGTAGAGATAAGAAGTAAAGAATCATCTACGATTGAAAACATCAGAAGTGGTATCGTGTATAAGTTTGATATATACCATTCACACTTAGGAAACAAAGGCGAAGATGAAGGTGCATTGGTGCTGACTGATGATGAAATTGTAGAAGTAGAGTGGAAAGGTTCTAAAAAGTATGAAGAAATTGGCATCACAAAGTTTGATATAAATGGAAATAAGCAGGTTTTGAAAGATGTTGAAAGTTTGAAAAAGATTGCTGAAATAATTTAATTTTAATTTTAATTTTAAAAGGAGGTTTGTGCTATGGAAAAGATTTTTTTAAGTCAAAAGGAATTTGAAGGAAAAAAGCTTAACTATTTCACATTGGGGAGGGGAGAGTACTATAAACCTGTGTGGACTATATGGGTCAGCAACAACATTTTGAAAAGAGACGAAGACGGCAACGCTTATATAGAAATTCCAATGAGAAATTGTCAGATAGTAGAGATAAAGGATAATCTTGTTTTGAAAGAAGGAAACTATAACATGTTTATCTTCGAAGTTGAATGTGGATACAGAGGAGAAGCTGAAATATTAGAAATAAAAACAGATGCTGATCATGAATCCTTTTTCTATGATATATATGAATCAGAAAGAGGTAATCTGGGAATATCAGCAGGGGCAATTATATTAACTACAGCTGATAAAGTGAAGATAAAATGGAAAAGAAATGGTAGGTTGTATGGAAAGGCAAGCAACGGAATTACTATTTTGTACATAGATGGAAAAACAGAAACAATAGAAGATGTAGATATGCAAGAGTTGTTAAGAGAGATATAGGGGGGTGAAAAATGAAGCCAACACGTAGTTTTTATTATCCTGTTGATACCACACCAACGGTGAAAACAACTGATACGGAGTGGTGGATATCGCAGGATATTCAAAAAGAAATTTTGAAAAGAAGCAGCAAGTATGTGAGTTTATCAAAAATAGGTAGAGTAGCTAATGAATACGGGCTTGCAAAAAAGACAACATTCGGCTTTAAACTGTATCACAAAAAGCTTGTTGATATATTGTGTGATACGTGATACGGGGAAATTGGTTAGATATCTAAATCCACTTACACTTATTCAGCTGTTTATCTACTTAATTATGATGTTTGCCTTTGCACAAGCAAAAGAAATAACGATTATTGGTGATAGTATTACAGTAGGAGCATCTAAGTATATTAAATACTATATTCCTAATGCTGTAATAGATGCAAAGGTAGGAAGAAAATTTCAAGATGCAATAGATAGAGTAAGGATTTTGGAGAGAAAAGGATTATTAAAAGATACTGTAATAATAGCTTTAGGGACAAATGGATATTTTACAGTAGAGGAAGGGTTAAGGCTTATAGATTATCTGCAAAGTAGAGGCAGGCAGGTTGTTTTTGTTAACGTGAAAGTGCCAAGAAAATGGGAAAGTAGGGTTAATAACACATATAGAGAATTGAGTAGATTAAGAAATGTAAGAATACTTGATTGGAAAGCTGTAGCTGATAATATATGTGATGCAAGATGTTTTAGGGATGATGGATATCACTTGACAAATATTGGTAGTTATTGGTTTGTTTGGATGATTTATTGGTATAGCTATAGGTGAGGAAGTGAGTAAGTGGAAGATGTATTTATTGGATTTAATAAAAAAAATGATAACTCCCCGGCACGGGGAGGATGGTTCTTGGCGAAGGCTACGAGAGCACTTCTACCAAGAACCACTTTGTAGGAAGGGCGAGTACTTCTTCTTCGGAGAGCACCCTTCCTTCCTCTATACGCTGTAATAATTGGAACACAATTAATGTGTCGGTTTCTTTTAATTTTACTGACACTCTATTAACAGGAATGTCAGTTTCAAGCAACTGTGTTAGAATATTTGCAGTCGCTTGATGTCCCACGATGCTTTGGAAATTGCCTTCTGCAAGTAATTGCTTTACGTCAGTTTTCTCAACCTCTCTAACTCTTATTGTATGATCCTTGTTTTCGAGCATACCAAGTGAAAACGCATTTCCGATGAAAACAGCCATCTTCATACCTCCTCTAAAAGATTTAATTTACATCTCCAATATATAACACTCCACTTACTTTGTCAAATGTTTTTGTGAAAAATTATTAATAAATAATACTACTTGACAAATAAAAGAAATTATGATATAATATATAGTGTAAACAAAGCTTTAATAGGAGGCTTTACGATGCTATACACAGACTACATTATAGTTAAACCTAACGATATTCTCACTGTTCTTAGTGAATTTAAAGACCAAGAAGCTGTTTATTTAGAGTTTTCTTTCAATTTTTTGAGAATAAATAAAAAAAGAATAAAAGCTACGCATGGAATAATAAAGCCCAAATACACATTTATTATCTCTAAAGAAGATTGTCAAAAGCTTATCAAATTTTATGAAGAGCATAATAGTAGTGGAGCGCTTATACAGCTTAAGAAAGATAAAATACTTTTCTATGGTTGGGATGAGAATATAGAAAGAGATGTGAAACTGTCATTTAATGCAAATGTAAAAGCGGCATGATATAATATTGTTGCAAGTTCTCTTCAGTAACCTCCTCCACCACTCGGGAAGGTTTTTTGCCTTCCTGCCTTTTTAACGTAATTATAGCAAGAAGTCCCCACCTTCTATCTTGACAAATTATCAATTTTGTATTATAATATTACCAATACTGGTTGATAATAACCAAGTCAACCGTTGGTAGGGTTGGAACGATCCGAATTCAAGCCTGTGGAGAGGTTAAAAGCCTCTGTGAAGCAGGAAGCCATGCCTTCTATAAGGCGTGGTAGTTCACTTAAGCTTACAAAATAATCTCCCAACAAAACTTCTCTTCTTTATTTTGATGCTTTGCGTCAAATAATCAGCAGTTTCACTTTACACAAACAAAAGCTTTCACTCATTATATCACAAAGCAAAGAATTGATTTTCGCATTATAATAATGTAAGTGAATAGGTGATATGTGATAGGTGATACGTGATACGTAAAAGTGGATTTTACATTGCTTAAAAGTAATGCCTAAACAATCGCCCGTATCACCCATCACTTATCACGTATCACGCCGACTGAAAGGAGGCTACATGCTTATACCACTAATAAAAACCAAATTCCAGCATCAAAGTAAATTTGAAGTAGAGCCGTTTGTTGCTTATAGGATTAAAAAGATAAATATGGATAGGTATAGTGAAGAGGAACTAAACGATTATGCCAATAAACTGTCAAATCAAGTTAGTAGGATGATAGGGAGGTATAAGATTGTAACGTTTGGTAGAAGAGGGAGAATACAGTATCCTGTCTTAGCTGATATTAAGAAGAATAGATTTTTAAGAAAAATGGAGAATTGGGTTAATCAAAATTGGAATATTAGAGAGATAAAAAGCTTTTTGCTTAGTGAAAAGAAAGATAAGTATTTAGAGGGATTGGATTGGGTGGAAAGTGTAGATGAGAATGAGTATTTAAATCTTCTTAGATATTTCTTTAAAGGTAATGATGAGTTTTTAAATGACAGAATAGAGTTTTGGGATTATGGGATTAAGGTTGGCAATAAGTATGGATTTTGTTTGATAGATTACAGGGTGTTAGATAAGGCTTATCCGTTTTACAATGATTGGGTTAATTATGTGCCTGTAGATTTTATTCATGTGGTAGATTTTGAGACTACATACAGCCAAGACGCTGAAATGAAGATAACAAAGATGATATCAACCTTTGAGAAAGCAAATGAACCTGCAGAAGTCATCGCAGAGTTGCAAGAATTTAGAAATAAATTGATTTTAAGGCAAGCAAACGTTATGAGATACAGTCAGTTTATCTATTTTTTTCACGAAGACCCTGAGATGCTTTTAGAGGTTGCAAATAGTATTAAAAATAACCTACTTACCTACAATGCAGAAGGTGATATAGAGCCTGAAATGGTGCATCTGATAGGCAAGTGGAGACAGCTTGATAAATATTCAAATCTTGGTGTTGTTAGGACGGTTACATCAGATTACGTATCTACGCTTATTCCAATTACACAGAGATACAGAGGAGAGCCAAAAGGCAGATTTATCCCGCTTGTGAATGAAATTGGAGAACCTGCATACGTTCCAATTGCTGATGATTTATTTAACGTCGGAATGCAAGGACAGATGGGTGCAGGTAAGTCTGTTGCTATTCAGTATTTAGCTACGATGTTTGATATGGTGGTGTTTATAGAGAAAATTCAATCTGACGTAGGTTCTTATGCCGTGTTTACTAAATATTTTGACGGAACGTATTTGCCTATATCTACAGATTCTCCCGTGTCTATAGCTCCCTTTGGAAGACCTGTTGATTACTACATGCCATCGTTGCTTAGACTACTTAAACAGACAGGAATGGAAAATCCGCATATGGAATACGACGATAGAGAAATGGATGCAGGGAAGAGGCTGTTGCAAGAGTGGTTCATAGACAAATGGGTAGAAGACAAGGAAAGACCTTCTGAAATAGATGCAAAAACATTGGCAGAGTTGTTTAAGAAAGATGATGTTGCTATAAGACTACAAAAATATTTTGAAAATTTGATTCCAAAGGGAGAGAGTTATAAGATAGAAATGGAAGTGAACGGGACTAAGAAGGTCTTTATCAATAGCATTCTTAAGTTCATGCTTAAAGGTGAAGACGAAAGAGTTGATGCAAGAACATCTGCTATACTTGAAAAGGTTATAGATGAGTTTTATAAAGAGAGATTTAACTCTAAACCGCTTGATCAGATAGTGATGAGTGATATATACACTTTCTTGAAGGAGAGATTGAAACATGAAGAAGAGGACAGGGAAGTTGTAGAGTATATGGTAGATAGATTTTATTCCTACACAAATGAAGGTAAGTATCCAAACCTGTTTGATATGCCAACGAATATTAAAGAGACAAGCAATATATTCTTTGAAATCAGGATAAACGATAATGAATTGGTGCCGATTGTCATAATGTCCATCATTGACTACATTAACAACATTTTTGGTAGCAGTAAATACAAGAAAAAATCGAAATTGGTGGTTATAGATGAAGGTTGGTTCTTTATGGCTAATGAAATGGCAAGAAGCTTTATTGATGAAGCATTCAGGACATACAGAAAGAGAGGTATAGGTATAGCATTTGGTACACAAAACCCAAGAGACTACAAAACAATGCTTAACTACGTGCCTTATAAATGGATACTCTACCTTGAAAATCCAAGAGAAGCTGTAGAAACATACGAATTAGGAGATAGGGATTTATCTCTTTTAAAGACGATAGACAAACCAAAAGCTTATAATTACAAATTTTCTAAGCAGTATGTAATTTTTAAAGATAGCATGGGAAAGACAGACAAGGGATTATTCCTAATGCCTGCTTATCCTGAGTTTAGATGGATAGCGGAAACAGACCCTGTGTTTAAACTACAGAGAGAAGAAGCTGTATTAAAAGCAGGTTCGTTAGAAAAGGCTATAGAGATGATTGCTTTTGGGGAGTGATAACGTGATAGGTGATAGGTGGAAGTGATACATAAAACATAAAACGTTAGATGTAAGAAAGTAAGAATGTATTAATCTTCCCTTACCCACCTACTCACTTTACTCTCTCACCTACTCACCTATCATATGTTATTTACCACTTGACAAAAATAAAAATCTATGATATAATATAGCTGTAAAAATAAATTTTAGGAGGAGTTAAGATGAGTATGAGAAAATTATTAGGTTCAACTCAAATTAAAAAAGGAGAGAAAGTAGAATACTGGCATACGTTGAATGTAGGCAGGGAGATTAGAATATCGAATTATTTAGCAGAGAAAATAAGACACAACTATAAGCCTTATCTTCATTTTTATGGCATGTTTATTCCTAATAAAAATCTAATCCTCACAAAAGAAGAAAGAGACAGAATATTGATAGCTCCTGCTGATGCTGAAATACATCCAAAACAATATCAGACAATTGCGAAAGATGATAAGTATATGATTGTGTTATTAGAGAATGAATGTGATTATCTGATGACAATAGGAGAAAAGAGAAAGTTAATACCTCTGCCAAGAAGTGGTAGAAGATTGGAAGAAGATATAGATATAAGATTAGTGGAGTTGTATAATGTTGATGAAGAGATGTTTAGAAAAGGATACAGAATGACGCTAATTCCTGCTGATTATGAAGTGTACCCAAAAGATGCCGTTGTCTACATTGCAAAAGCTGAAGTGGTAGATGAGGCGTATAAATATGACTCAAACGGACATAGGCTACTCCCAGTGAAGAAGGAAGTATATTTAACATACAGAAATAGAGAATACCTGATGATCAGAAAAAGAAATGAGGCAACATTAATATACAACAGCCTATACGGAGATGCGTACGCAACAATGAAAACTGACGAAGTGGATATTGATAATGAAATGTTCTTCGAAATGCTAATAAGATATCGTTTCGGCTGCTGTCTCTGCATAAATGATGTTGTTGTATACTTAGACCCAAAAAGAATGAACTTCTATAAACACACTTACATTCCTATTACACTTGCAACTGAAGCAAGAATAGTAGAAGGAGTTCTTCTGCCTGATAAAAAAGAAAACAGAAAAATCCTGTTTATACACGGAACAAGAAAAGATACAAGCCGTAATAATGAGTTTTACACGATACATTCAGAAAAAATTCAAATTCACAATGACAATCCAGAGCTTGTATTAAGCTATACAGGAGAAAAGACAATAGATATAACTGGAATGGAAGATGATGAGATTATTATAAAAAAATGGAAGTATGAAATCGTAGAAGAAGAAGGAGATAACGTTTTTGTGATAGATACTGTAGATGAAATAAAAGCAAAAGTAATGGGAGTTGTAGAAGAAAAAAGAGTAAAAATTTCTGAATTCTTAAAGGAATTTGTTCCATACAAAATAGAAAGAAACTGTGAAGACATCATAGAAGAAGAAAAAAATATAATAGAGGGAATAAGAACTCACGAAAAGCATGATATAACAATTCCAGCATTCTAAATAACTTCTTGAAAAGTGAATAAGTGAGTAAGTGAGAGAGTAAGAAAGAACACCTACTTACCTTTTTACATCTTACTCTCCTACCTTCTATATGTTATTTTCTACTTGACAAAAATAAAAATCTATGATATAATATAGCTGTAAATAAAATTTAGGAGGTAGAAAGATGCAAAGAGTAGATGTAGCGTTAGTATCAATAAAAAAAGAAGGTATTACTGTCTCCTTTTACATAAAAGACTGGAACTACGACGACGAACTGGAAAATGTTAAAATAGCAGAGAAGGTGACAAGTGAGTTTGCTATTGGATGTTTTGAGATAGATGTTACTGACTTGAATGGAGAAATAGAAAACATAGAGAAGATAATAGAGAAAACCAAGAAAGAAATCGAAAGACTAAAAAAGAGTAAATGGAACGAGGAAGAAGCAGTATTGTATAAAGAAGAGTATTTAGAATACTTAGAAAGTGAAAAGGAAAAAATAGAACAGGCGGAGTTAGTAGATGAGATAGTGATAGAGTACTCTAAATGCACTCTAAATGTCAAATTCAATGGAAAAAGTGTAGAGATAGATGATGATTGTGAACTGCTGTTTAGAAATATGAGATTAAAGATAGAAAAGTATTAATCACCTCTCACGTCTTACATCTTATCTCTCACTCACTCCTTTATATGTTATAAACTACTTGACAAAAACAAAATTTTATGATATAATATATAGTGTAAAAATAAAAGTTAGGAGGCAACTATGGATAGAAAGAAGATTGATAAGATAAAAGCTTTCTTAAATCACATCCAATTCCATGCAGACGAGATAGATATAGCTGTAGATACAGAAGATAATGGAAGAATGTTTAAGTTATCTGCATATAGGGAAGGTAGATTTATCGGCGGATTATCACAAGAAACGTATAATGAGTTGGTGAATAGTAATGAAAAAGATGTTTTAAAAGAATTGGAGCATGTTATAAACGACTGGGAAGAGATAAAGATAGGGAAACTGCTTGGCTTTGCTACTATGTCTGAGAAGGTTCACGTTAAAGATAATAAGATTGTTTATGAAGGCAATGAGATTGATATAGGAAGGGTGAAACAGCTTGCAGAAAGAAATTATTATATTAAACAATCTTATGAGAAGATATTGGAGAATATCGAAAAGAGAAAGTTGGAGAAGAAGTTAGAAGAAGAGAAGGAGATGCTTAAAAAAGAAATAGAAAAAAGCTGGGTAAGAGTATCGTTAGCAGGAGAACTGTTTAGTTTTGAAGGAATGGGAACAGGTGATAATTTAAGCAGGTATTACACACTTAATATAGATGAAGATAAGTTGCCTGACGTTATTAAAGAGAAAATAGTGAGATACAAGATTTTCTTGGAAGATACAAGCGATACAAGAGATGCAGACAGTTTTCTATTTCCGAGCATGTTCAAAAGAAGAAGATTGGAGAAAGGATGGTATTATGTTGTTAGTGATAAAGTGATTAATGAGATAAGAAAAATGGCTGAAGAGATGGCAAATGATGAAGATAGAGAAATAGTAAGAAGGTATAAGGAAGTGAGTAGGTAAGTAGGTGGGATTCCACTTTCTCACTTACTCACTTATTCACTTCAATAAAGGAGGAAGAAAGATGCTTAACAAAGTTATGTTGATTGGAAGACTTACAGGAGAACCAGAAAGCAGAGTGTTGCCAAGTGGAATGAAGGTGGCAAACTTTGGTGTGGCTGTAAACAAAAAGTATAAGGATAAAAAAGAAACTTACTTTTTTGATGTTGAAAGCTATGGACAGCTTGCAGAGAGAGTAGGAACGTTTGGTAAGGGATATCAGGTTTTTATTGAAGGAGAGTTAAGGCAGGATAGATGGGAGACACCTACAGGTGAGAAAAAGAGTAAGGTGAAAATCGTAGCAGATAGAGTGGTTTTAATTGCAAAGTCTGAAGATAAGAAAGTAGAGGCAGAAAACTTTGATGATGTTCCTTGGTAAATATTAGATAGTGAGCTCATCTCCTATTCCACCCCCTTCCCTCGTATTACCCCCTTACCCTGCATTTTTCCTGCCCGCTGAGGCTTGATATTCCTTGCTATTTTTTCTGAATTTTTTAGTTGATAGGGTAATTACAGAACCTGCAGAGATTGAAGTAGATAGATAAAAGCAGATTTAATGTCAGAAAGTGTTAGGAAAGGCAGTTTATATAAGTGTAGAGATAAAATTAATTATAGGAGGTTCACAATGGCAAAGTGGTTAAATGACTTGTACAAGGAATATATTAAAGAAGAGTTAGAAGAAGATTTTTCGTATCACGTATCACCTATCACGTATCACTCAATAATCGGCGGCATCTACTTTGGCTCACTTAAAGCTCTAAATCCTGATGCTCCTAATAAACCGCTCTACTTTTTAGTATTAAGAAAAATAGACAGCAATTTATACGAAGTATTGAAAGTTTCAGACTGGCATCATTTTGCAACCAATTCTGACATATTTTTAGATTTAGGAATAATGACAGTTATAGTAGAGACAGATAATAATTTCTATTTAACAAGTGAAGAAGTGTCTAAATTTACACTAATTTATCAAATATCAGAAACAGAATTAAATAAAATCTTAGCCTTTCGTGATGGTGTTTTATCAGAAGGTCTTAAAAAAGGTTTTACTCCAATATTTGAAGATGATATCAGAAACAAATTTAAGGAAGAAGAGTTTAATCAGATAAAAGAATTTCACACAAGAATTTTTCAAATTTTAGCAGAGCCTGAAGAGCAAGTGATAGCACCCGAGAGAATTAGCGGATTTGTGTTAAAACATGTTGCATCTACTTTACAAAAAGCTACATATACAGATGATTTTGTTTTATATCATGGAGATGATTTTATAGAAATAATTACAGATGAGAAATACTTAAATAAAAAAGTAAAAATACTTTTAGACAACGATACTATTTTTAACAGCATTTTAAAAGATACAAGCATATTTATTCCCGTGAAAGAACAAATAGACTTGGAGGAACTTGCGAAACACATTAATATTTTAGTTGAGGGGTGATTTATGCATATAAGACAGCTAATAAAAAACAGAAGGTTTGAAGTAATCAAAGCATTGGTAGAAGCAAAGAAAATAAAACAAGAATGGTTAGAAGATTTATACTCTATACTACTTAATCAAGATACAGATATTGAAATCACACAAGCAAAATATGAGATAATAAAATTGCTACTAACAGAAAAGAAATACTTAAATTTTGAACTACTTACCAAAACCCTAAACCTCGACCAGCAAACAGCCATAGAAATAATGAGAAATCCATTTAAGGAAGTATATTTCCCTACCTACAATATAGAAAACCCTGAAGAATCAAGATTAAATAAAGCATTAACAATACCTTTATCAAACCAAACTTTCACACTAAACACATTTGTCAATAGTCAAGAGTTAGAAACCATAAAAGAAGCCACAAATAAAAACTTTTTTGTAATTTTTGACAACATTTTTAGCGGAAAATCTTACCAATTAGCCGTTGCAGCAGGTTTGATAGCAAAAGAAAAAGAAATTTTAGATAATGTTGCTTTTACAGGAGAAGTTTCATCAAACGGATTTATAATACCGGTTAATCATTTGGAAGAAAAGAGGGAAATAACTGAAAAAGCAAAAAAAATCTTGATAACTCCGGAAGACATAGAGAACTTAGAAGAGCTAAGCTTTTGGCTTAACCCAGAGCATTTGCCTGTAATATTTATACATATAAATAAACCGGAGTTAGCTTCACAATCTTTAAAACAAATGGAAGATGCAATCAAGAAAGATAGAAGATTTAAGTATTTTAAATTAGAAAATCTAAAAAAATTCTACAGGTTGAAAGACCAAGATATGTATCTAATAACACCAAGTGTAGATTTTTCAAACAGAGAAGAGCTTATAAAAATTTTAAATGAGTTTAGAGAAAAAGTAAGCAAACTTCTGACATTAGAAGGGGTAATAAAAGATCACAATAAAGTAATTCTTAATATCTCAGCCGGAATATCTACATTGGCGTTGTATTTTGGTGTTATCCTTGGAAACAGACAGGCAAGCATAATTTATCATTATCAAAAAGAATATCACAAAGTTATAGACTTAACAGATAATCCAAGAAAGATAAAAGAGAAAAAGTCAGAATTTGAAAAAATTTCTGTTAATAAAAATATACAAGATCCATTGATGATAATTATTTATCTTGCAAGTCATAATCCGATAGAAAAAGGATTAGAGCTTAAAGAAAAGTTAGGAGCTAAAGGGAAGTTGATAATACAAAGTAAAGAGCATCAGGGTAATTTAGAGATTGGAGATTGGAGCAGTATCGTTTCTGAGATTTACACAGCAATAGATGATAATAAGCAAAAAGAAAACTATATGGTATTTTCGGCACCTGTTGCGATAATGCTTGCTCTTGGTATGGCTCTTGGCTACTTTTTACCGATAAAAGTCTTTCACTATAACAGAGATGAATACGTTGAAGTTCCAATAAAGTTAAATGAAGAGATTTTAAGAAGTCCATTTTAAATAAAAATCAAAAGAGAGAGGTTAAAGATGGAGGAAGTTATTTTTAAAGTAGAAATCATAACTCCAACCATCATGGGCGGAGCAAATAGTAAAAAATTAGACTCTATTTTTATAAGACCAACAGAAATAAAATCTGCAATGAGACAGGCTTTTAGATTGGTAGCCGGTAAGTATGTAGAGCATGATAACAAAGGAGTTGAAGATTTATACAAATTAGAAAGCGAAGTTTTTGGTAATACAGAAGGAAAAGGAAAGTTTAGATTGATTGTTGACATTCCAAAGAATCTAAAAACTGAACCAAATAATCTAAAAACTGATAAAATCAAATTACTTCCACATAAAAATGATTTTTCTAAATTTGCCATATTGCCAAATCAAACTTTTAACTTAAGAATTATGACTTATAAAAAAATTGAACCATACGAGAATTCGGTAGAATTTTATAAAGCATTGTTAAACATTGCTTTTATGCTCGGAGTTGGATATAGAAGAAATAGACTACTTGGAAACATGCAGATAAAACAAATTAAATTAAAAGATAAAATAGAGCAGATGGAACAATTTGAATGGAAAGATGAAATACAAAAAATAGGCAGATTTTTTGTAGCTAAAAAATTAGAGGAAATAGAAACAAACGACCCTTCATTTGCTTGTTTTTCTAAAAGAGAAGATGATAAAGAAAATTTCATAGTTGATGATATGCTTCTAAAAGATGAATATATATCAATTGAACAAAATTTTGAAAAAGCTTTAAAAAATCTTTACAACGAAGTAATCCATGAAATAAAAAGAAAAAAGTTAGATTTTATTCTTGGAGAAGCACGTCCAAGACAAGCATCTTTTGTAAATTTTTCAATTTTAAAATTTGGTCAAAATTACAGATTATTTGTTATTGGCTTTTATTACAAGAATAAAAAATTTGAATATAATAATTGGAAAAATGCAATAGAAAAAGCTAAAGAACTAGCAGAAAAAACTTTTAAAAAATAAGAGAGGGCTAAAAGATGGCTAAGTATTTAGTAAAAATAACCATTCCATCTATACAAGATACAATTGTAAGGTCAAGAAAGCTTAAAGATTTGACAGGTGGTAGTGAGCTTATTCCAAGGATTATGCAATCAGGATTAAAGTCGCTTGCAAATGATGACAAAGTAGAGTTTATAATTCCAACAGCTGATGTTGTAAAAGAAGATAGCCTAAACATAACAAACGTAGCATATCTTACAATAGAAGGAGAGAGAGAACAAGTAATTGAAAAAGTAAAGCGTATGAAAGAAGAAATGTTTAAAAAATTAAATACTCTTGTAGATACAGTTAAACACAGAATCCCGGATAGAGAATTCAGTACATACGAAAATTTAATCAGATATCAAATTAAAAATGCCATCAATATAGTTTGGGCTATTAGCGAGATTAAAGATAACGATATTGTAAAAGCAAAAAATGATGTAGATATTGCAGTAGCTAACGCAAAATCATCAATAGAGCCTGATGATAAATTTATCGAAGGATTTAATCTTATTCAAAAACAAAAGAATCAGTATTCAGCTTTTGAAAACTACCAAGATTTTATGGAAAATACCGATAAAAAACGATCATTTACAATTATTTGAAGAGCTAATTAGCTTTCTATCCGATGAAGATTTTCCGTTTGGTTTTATCTATCAACTACAAGAGCTTTTACTTCCATACCTACCAAAAACAGAAGACGAAAGACCTGTTGAAGAGCTAATAAAATATCTAATTGAGAAGAAGCCTTATAAGAGAAAAGATAAGTTTACAGAGTTTATGTTAGATACTAAAAAGCTTTTTAATTTCAAGGAGCCGGAAAAAATAATCAACACTTTAAAAGTAGCTAAATTTATAGCAAGTGGGGTGTAGTATGATAGGAATTAAACCATTTGATGTATTAACCTTTGGAGATGGAAAGCCTTTTAATGCAACAGAAAGAGTTTTTAGAGAGTCGGGCTTTTTTATAAATCCAATTCCGGTTATCAGCGGACTAAACAAAGCCGCAGACAAAAAACTAAACTTAGAGTTTATATCCCTTGCAAAAGGAGAAAATCTATACTTTAAAGCACCAATAGATATAAAAGTCGCAAATAACAGAGTAATCAAACCGGTTGTTAGAAAGCTTAACAATGTAATTACAGAAGAAGAGTTAGAATACTTTTTAGATTATCAAACCAGCGAGAAGATGGAGGATTTAAACGGCTATTTAAAAGATGAGGAGTATATAAAATACTTAAAAGACGAGGAGATATCGGTTAATACAGAGCTTTTAAGACCATATAAAGAATTAAGAACAGGTATAGCAATAGATAGAAGCACGAGAACCACAAAGGAAGGGTACTTATTTACTCAAACATTTAACAGATTTGAAGATGATGTTTATTTTTATGTAAAACCATCTGAAGATTTGAATATCGATACTGTAATCATTGGCGGAGAAAGTAGGCTATCGGTCGTAATTAAAAAAGACAAAGATTTAACAGAAAAGCTTTTAAAAGAAAAGGAAAATATAAAAAACATGGTCAGCAAGACAGGATTTTTTAAGTTAATATTACTATCACCTACGAACAAGGTATTAGAAATAGAAGGAGTAAAAATCATAGCTAAGGTTTTAGGTAAACCATTTATTTACAGCAGTTGGATAAAATTGCCAAACGACAAAACAGGATTTCCAACCAGAATATTTAGACTAATTCCCGAAGGTTCGGTCGTTTACTACAAAGTAGAAGATCAAAGCAAAATAGATGAAATATTTGATAAATACTATCTAAAGGCAGCTTATTATGAGCTTGAATATCCATACTTTGATACCAAAAATCCAACAGGATTTGGATTAAGCATAATAGGAGCTTTAAATTTAAATAAAGGAGGTCAAGGATAATGAAAAAAGTTTTCTATCATGTTTTAACACCAATGCACATAGGCAGTGGAACGACGTTAAGTTTAATAGACTTACCAATTCAAAGAGAAGTACACACAGATTTTCCGGTGATGCCATCATCGGCAATTAAAGGTGTTATAAGAGCTTCATTTAACGAGCAAGAACAAGAAGATATTTTTGGAAAAGGAGATGAAGAAGGAAAAGTCATATTTACAGATGGAAAAATTCTTTTATTCCCAGTAAAATCTCTAAAAGGCGTTTTTGTATGGATAACCTCTCCTTACGTTCTTGAGAGATTCAAAAGAGATACAGAAATAAACGTCGAAATTCCAAAAGTAGAAAAAGACAATGCGGTAGTGTCTTCAAATAAAGTCCTGATGAATAATAACAATCTTGTTTTAGAAGAATTTACATTTAACGCCACAATAAACGAAAATCTAAAAAAACTCAAAGAAATAACAAAATGTGAAATAGATGAAAACAAAATAGTAGTAGTAAGCGATGATGTATTTAAATTTTTTGTTAAAAACTATACAGAAGTAAACGCAAGAATTAAAATCGACCAAGAGAAAGGAACAGTTCAGAATGGTGGGCTATGGTATGAGGAGTTGCTGCCTGCAGAAACAGTATTCTATGGTTGCATAGGTGCAAGGAAAAAAGAAGAACATGAAAAACAGCTAAATAAAGTAATAGGAAAAATAAACAATCAAACCCTTCAATTTGGAGGAGATGAAACACTTGGAAGAGGATTTACAAAAATAGTAGTGGAGGCGTAAGAGATGAAAACATTAGAACAAGAGAGAAGTAATTATGCTTTTAAATGTGTTTCTGAGATAAAAGGTGTTTCTAAGATAAAAGGTAAACCTTTTGAAAAAGAGGCAAGTTCTTTAATATCTAAACTTGGCACACTTATTTTAACAAACGGACTTGGAAATACTTTAGCTTTCCTATTTGCAAAAGGAAAAGACCATCATCTTGAAGTTATAGTAATAATCTCAAATTGGTTACTTAGACAAGGCGAGAAATATTATACAAGAGATAATGTAAAAGTTAGAATTGAAGAAATAATGAAAAAACTCGTTCTTGATGCAACCGTTGAGCAGTATATGTACTATACAGAGGAAACTTTAAGGCTTGTGAATTGGTTAAGAAGATTTTCTGATGCTATGTTAGAGTCTGGAGGCGAAAATGAACAAAGATAAACATAATCCAGGGCAAGATGCAATATTAGTTATTCCAAAAGGAAATGATATAAAACTTTCATTAAAAAGTGCATCGAACCTAAAACTAATTTTGGAAAAGTATATCCCGTTTTATAGTTTGCAAAACAAAAGGATGCTTGATATATCTAAAGCTAAAGAAAAGGTTTATGAATTTAAGTCAAACAGTTTCCAAGAAGCTAATGATTATATAAATAAACTAAATGAAAGGCAAAGACAGATAGCAGATAAAAGCTTTACACTTACTACAAAATCAAGATTGATAGTTGGACTTGGCGGTGGTTCTGCTTTGGAAGTTTCTATTAAATTGCATTTTATTTATGGTTTTCCTTACATTCCATCAAGCGCAATTAAAGGTGTTTTAAGGGCTTATAAGATTTTAGAAAAATTAGATTTTGATTTTGAAAAGTATTCAGACCTTGAGAAAAAGATTGAAAGCGGAAATAGAGAAGATAAAGAGATAGGAACGTTTGTAAGAGTTTTTGGAAATCAGCAATACAAAGGAGATTTAATTATTCTCGATGCTATTCCAGAAAACTTTCCAAGATTAGAAGAAGATATCATGAACCCACATTATCCAAAATATTACAATGAAAAAGAGCCACCAACTGATAACCAATATCCAGTTCCAATAAAATTCTTGACAGTAGCAAAGGAAGAAAAATTTAACTTCTACTTTAAAAACAGCCAGGTTTATAAAGAAGCATTTGAAACAGATTTAAAACAAGATTTAATAGAAGCGTTTAACTATATTGGTATTGGAGCAAAAACCGGCATAGGTTACGGATCGTTAGATGAGTAAGCGGTTTAAAAAGTACAAATATTCTGCAAGTCTAATAGGATTTATAATAATCGTATTTTTAAGTTATGTTCCGTTTGTTATTGCTGAAAGTTTAAAAAACGATCCATTAATTCCTTTCGGTCTTTTGGCAATTTCATCTTTAGTGATTTCTTCTATTTTACTTTTATTGTACCATCAATACTTTTATAAAAGAACAGCTAAAGAATTTTCCGGCGTTTTAAGATATCTGCTAATTGGAGAAGTTGGCGGGCTGATTGGTCTTATAGGTTTTTTGTCTGAGTTTGTTTTATCAAGCTTATTGGCAGAATATATAAAGAATATGATAGCTAATGAAAATTTAATGAAGAATGCAGGATTAGCAATTACTACATTTCTTAACATGTTTTCTGTTGGCTTTGTTTTTGTCTATTTCTTTGACAAGCAATTACAAACTAAACCATCAAAAGGTAGAAAATCAAAGCCTGTATTGATTTTTGGTTTATCAATACCTTATGGATCAGCACAAAGAGATAAATATAAGAAAATCATTAGTAATTTGCCAGGAAACTACGAACCGATATACGAACTTTTAGAATTTCATAAGGATGTTTTAGAAGAAATACACGTTCTGTACAGCAATGAAGGAAAAAAAGGTTTAGAATATTTAGATAGAATTTCAATCAGTCTTGGAATATATCATAAAATTAAAGACAATATTTATAAATACGAATGTAATTTTGATGATGAAAATAGCATGAAAGAACAGATAGCTGAAATAAATGCCAAAATAAAAAAATATGAAGACAAAGATATTTCAATCTATATATCTGGCGGAACAAGTTTATTATCATCAATATTAACACTTTTAGGTTTAGAAAGAGATAGACAAATAGAATATGTAAATCAGAAAGAACTTAAAGACCTTACTAAATTACCAGAAATAAAAACAATAGAAATATCAAAAGATGATGCTTTGCTATTTCTTAAGACTTTAGCATTAAAATGAAGTAAAATTAAAAAACCAGGGGGGATTAGGATGAATTCACGGAAAATCGACTTAAGCACGCCAAACATGCTTGGTGGTATTGGTGGTATTTTTTTGGCAATAGGATTTTTGTTTAACATTTTATCCATAGCCGGTTTAATTCTTATTTTGGTTGCTTTTTATCAGTATTCACAAATTCTAAATAAACCGTCTATATTTCAATATGGATTAAGATGGGGTATATTTCTCTTCGTTGCAGAAATTTTGCTTATTTTCTTTGTGATAGCTGCAATTTTCGGAGACGGTAGTACATTTTTAGCTGTAGTTGGTGCTTTATTGGCTTATGGATTGGGTATATTTGCAGTTCTTAATCTTAAAAAAGCTTTAACAGAATTATCAATTACTTTAAACCAAAACCTTTTTGATATGTCTGGAAAGTTTATTTTCTGGGGAACTGTGTTATCTATTATATTAATTGGACTTTTAGGGATATTTATAGGTAATATACTCCTCACGGTTGCATTCTTTATCGCACCTAAGGAAATACAATTAAATAATGCAGAAGAAACAAACGTAATGTGAGAAATTGAAATCTGATAGTGTTCCAAAATTTTTGCAAGTTTACCTTTTTGTCATCCTAAGGACGTAAGTCCGAAGGATCTCATTTTTTAATATTTTTTGGAAAGAAAAAAACAGGAGATTCTTCGCTTCGCTCAGAATGAAGATGTGGATTTTTGGAACACTTTCGAAAAGAGCGATGGATAACAGATTAAATAGTCTTCTTAAGTAAGGGCAGTTCATGAATTGCCCCCCAAACATCCATCAACCTCTCATTTTCTTACTTTTAACATCCGCAGCTAAGATCTTTAAAAATCTTTTTAATTTCTCACTCCTTCAAAGATATATCATATAATATTATAAAACAGCAAAATTTGATACCTTTGATGAATAATAAATTACTTCCCATTTCTTTATACATAGCTTTAATCATAAGCACAATAATTTATAAAATTATCAATCTTCCATACCTTATATATGTTATTTTACTTTCTCCAATTCTTTTTATTGATTTCAAATCTGTTTTTTCTTATTCAAGAAATTATGATTTGTCAATAATTTTTATACTACCATTTTTGTTTATACATGAACCACTTCAAGCATTAAACAATCTATTTGTAGCTTTTTCAGAAGAGCTTTTCTTTAGAGTTTATTTGTTAAATTACTTTTCCAATCTCTTAACTTCTATACTTTTTACCATTCCACATATAATCATCTACCAAGACTTACACTCGATTTTAACATTTTTTCCATCGTTATTTTATGGCTTTGTGTATCAAAAAACAAAATCTTTTTCTTTAGCTGTAGTTTTACATTTTCTTTCTAATGAGTTTTATGTAGCATTTTTGTCAGAAATCTTTAAATAGCAAGTTTATAATAAATAGAAAAATAAAAAGGAGTTATAAATTGATGAGGGTAAAAATTCCTATAACTACAGAAAAAGTTCCAGTTATTTTCAGGCAGAGGGTTTTAGCATTCATAAAAGAAGCTTTGGCACAAGCAGACAAAGATTATAAAGAAAGTATGTATGGCATAAGAATGCCAAAGGCTTATACCTTTAATCTTGCTTTTGATAGGACTAATCCAAAAGAAGAAGAAATTTCTCTTGATGAAAAGTTTAAAATCAAAGATAAAGTCTTTTACCAAGATAGACCTGTATTTTTGTATATTTCATCAAACGATTATCAGTTTTTAATAAATCTTTTTAATGGTATGAAAAAGATAAAAATTTTTGACTTTAATAAGTTTGATAACATCTATTGGCAAGTTGGAAAGCCTGTAATACTAAGAGAAAAAATTATTTCCAATGATGAGGTTACATTTAAAACTAATGCACCGTTTATTGTTGAAACAAAAGATGATAGACCTGTGGTTTTTAGCGATGAAAACTTTCAAACCGAACTAAACAACGTAATGGAAAGAATTTTTAGAAAGCTTGACAACAGAGACTTAAAACAGCCGCTTGAATTTTATCCTATAAAGATGAAAAAAGAAGTAATTAAGCACACATTAAGAGATTTTAGAGAAAAAACAGGAAAATCAATCATGTATATCACAGGAAACAGCGGAATTTTTAAATTAAAAGGTCATCCTGAGGATTTACAGATAATTTATCAAATTGGACTTGGAAATAGAACAGGTCAAGGGTTTGGAATGATTAATATAATTGGGGGCTAACATGGAGCGAATATATCTTAATGATTGGCTTTATAATGCAGGTATAGTAGGATTTTTAAGAATTAACAGCCATCTTTACTATGTTAAAGACAAAAAACTGTTTTCAAAAGACGAAAATCTTTTAAAAATTGGAGATAACTATATAGAGATTGACAGAGAAATTTTTGATGGCTTTACTGATAGATTTTTTGATTATGCTTTTAATCTCTATGGCAGGTATAATGCAAGATTAGAAGAATTTAAAAAATTTCTCGAAAACTTAAACAACGAAACGTTTGAAAGCATAGACAAAGATTTCAAAAACATAATTAAAAACTTCACACTTTTAAAAAATAAACTTGGAGATATAAAAGCTAAAAACTCTCAAGAGCTTAAAGATCTGATTGAAAAAGCAATAAGAATTTTGAAGCATGACAAAGAAGAGTTTTTAGAAAGCGACGTTCAGATATTCTTAAGGAGTTTTAACGGTCAAAAAAGCTTTTTAAATAAAACTATAACAAAAGACAGAAAAAAGAAATTTTATGAAGACTTTGAAGAACCTTTAAAAACAGATAACAATCAAAAAGATAAAAAGCTCACTTGTGTAATCTGTGGAGAAAGACCGGCAAAAAAAGATACAAATTATGACACAGGATTTTCGCCAGTATTCGGACTAAATAAAGACGCAGTTAACTTTGCTTGGAATTTTAACACAAAACTACCATCCTGTGATATATGTGAGGTTATCTACTTTTGCTATTTTGCAGGGCTTACAGAATTAAATGGAAAATATTACTTTGTAAATTTAGATGATTCTGTTGAATCTTTAATGCTTGCAAACAACTTGTTTAAAGAAGAGTTAGAAAAATCTCCTGAAAATCCTTTTATAGACTTCTTTACCGAGTACTTATTAAGAATAAAAAAATCGCAAGCTAAATACACCTTGTCAAATATAAACTTCTTAGAAACAGAATTAAAAGAAACGCTTCCAAAAGTTTTTAGTTTTAACATCGATTATAAAACTGCTGAATTTATAGAGGAAAATCAGGAAAATCTTAAATCATTGTCAAAATCATTCTTTATATTACCAGATGAAACAAGAGTCTATATTCTCACAGAGTTTTTAAACCTAATTTTGAAGAAAGATTTAAACTATGGACTTTTATACAAAATCTTTAAAAGTTCTACACAAGATAAAGCTTATGTCAGTAATTATAATTTACAAAGGTTAATGATTATGTATCTTCTTTATAAACAAAAAGTTGGAGGTAAAGAAATGGACTTAGAAGAAAAAAGTTTATGGGCTATGTACATGCAAGGGAAAAATCTTCTTGAAAGGCTGAAAGATAGAGATGCAGAAAACAAAATCCAATCTATAGCATATAAGCTTTTAAATGCTTTAAAGATTGGAGATGCAAACCAATTTATGGATGTGATGATGAGAGTTCACATGGCTTATGATTTAGAAGTTCCAAGTTTGTTAATAAAGGTATTGCAGGATAAAGATAACTTTTATCTCCTTGGATACAGCTTTTTAAATGGACTACTTGGAAAAGAAAATAAATTACAGGAGGAAAACCAATGAAAGGTTTAACTTTAACAGTGATCTTTGAAGCTTCAAGCTTAAACTATGGTGAAACTGTCGGAAACATTTCAGAGTTAAAAAAGCTTACAAGAGATGGTGAAGTGTACACCTACATGTCAAGACAAGCTTTAAGGTACGAAGTTTTTAGAAAATTAAGAGAGCTTTACAATGTAGATGCTGATAAAGAAGTTCCGTTATCAGATGAAAATGGAACAACCCAGTTTAAACCAACAGCAAACATAAAAGATTATGTAGAAGTTGACCTGTTTGGTTATATGAAAACTGTTAAAGGTAAGGGCTCTTTTACAAGGTCAGCGGTTGTTAGATTTTCTCCTGCTATATCATTATCTCCAATGGCTTTTGATGTAGAGTTTGGAGCTAATCATGACTTTGCAAAAAGAGCAAAAACAAAACCTAAACCGTTTCAGTTTGAAGTTCATAGTTCTTTGTATACCTATACAGTAGCAATAGATTTAGACAGGGTAGGAGTAGACCCAAACGATGGTATAGAGTTAAATGGCACTGAAAAAGCAAGAAGAATAAATATGGTTCTTGATGCTTTAAAAATCTTAGATAGAGAGATTAAAGGAAGGACAGAAAATTTAAGTCCATTGTTTGTAATTGGTGGACTTTATCCTGTTAAAAATCCATTCTTCCTTGGAAGGATAAAAGTAAACTACGATAGAAATCAAAGAAAGTACAGCTTAAACACAAAAGAAATAGAATCTGTTCTTAGCTTAAAGCTAAATGGTAATTCTGTAAAAGATTATACTTCTTGCGGGCTTGTAGAGGGCTTTTGGGTAAATGAAGACTATATTATACAAAATCTAAATGGAAAAACTATTAGCGATTTCTTTGAAGAGTTGAAGTCTAAGGTAAATCAGCACTATAACGTGAGACGTGAGACGTGAAACGTTGTTTATAGGAGTTGAATTATGAGCGTTTTAAGATTAGAGCTTTATCAAGAATTTGCATGTTATAGAAAGCCAATGACTTATGGATTTTGGGAAACCTATCCTCTCCCGCCGCTATCAACTATAAAAGGATTTTTTCATAATGTAGTAGAGGCAAAAGAGTATATACCGGCAAGATACGGCATTCAAGGAAAGTTTAAATCTGTCGTTCTTGACATACAAAGCATGTACAAATTTGGCAGAAAAGACTCAGAAAACAAGGGAATTATCATAGAAGGTTTTAATAAGCCACTTTTAAAATCTCCAATATACGTATCTAATCTTTACGCAGTTGAGCTTACAATCTATATAGAGTCTAAATTAGAGTATTTAGAAAAATTTAGAGAAAATCTTTTAAATCTTGAGTATCCATCGCTTGGAAGAAAAGAAGACCTTGTAAGAGTTGACTCGGCAGATATAGTAGATCTTGTAGAAAGAGATTTATTTAAAAATAGACATCGATTAAAAAACGGAATCTATCTTTCAAAAGAAAAAGCAAAAGAGCTTGGAGTAAATGGAATAAATTACAGAATGAGATTTCGATACATAATAAAAGACAATATAAGATATTTTAATAGAAAAGATGTTGTTTATGTCGATGATGAATTTTTAGAATTTGGAAGCATTTTATATGACGAAGAAAAAAATAAAATAATTGATTTAATCGGAGATTAACATGAATCAGTATATAGCTAAATTATCAGGAAATAATCAACAAACACTACAAGAACACACAGAAAAGCTTTTAGAGAACTTTGAAATCTTAAAAAAATACATTCAAAAATACATTCAAGATAAAGAAACAGAAAAAGCCGTTTATTTAGCTTGCTTATTTCACGATATTGGAAAAGCATCAAGAGAATTTCAAGCAAAGATAACAAAGCAAAAACCACAACCAAAGCAAGAAATACCACATAATCTTCTATCTGCAGTAATTTTCGACTGTCTTAGAATGTGTTTTAACGACAATATAGATTTATACAAAAAAATGCAGTATGCAATAGCATACCACCATAACAGATATGATGCAGATATTAATAAATCAGGCTCAATTTTAGAAGATTTTGCTATCAGAGTTGAAAATAACTTAAAAGATTGGATATTAGAAAAGCTAAAAATTTACGAAATTACTCAGTTAAATATAGATAAATCAAAGCTAACTTTTGCATTAAATTCTGCATTAGAATTTAAAAAGCATCTTTTAAGATATGCAGATTTTCTAAAAGATAAAAAAACAATTCTTATAAAAGGTTTACTTCACAGGTTAGACCATGCAGCAAGTGCAGGTGTAGAAGTAGAAAAAGGTTTAATAGAAGATTATCAAAGCGTATTTATCAAAGGACTTTCAAAAAAGGGCATTAATAAGCTGAGAGACTTTCAGAAAAAAGCTTTAGATTATAAAGATAAATCTGTTATTTTAACAGCATCAACAGGTATGGGAAAAACCGAGTTTGCTTTAAATTGGGTGGCAGGAGATAAGGCTTTCTATACTCTACCTGTTCGTGTCTCTGTAAACTCAATGTATGAAAGAATATCAAACATTTTTGGAAAAGAAAATACAGGAATTCTTCATGCCAACACAACAGATTTTTATCTTAATCACTTTAAAAACTTGGAAGACAGCGGAATAAAAGTTTTGATAAATCAAGTTCAATTAGTAAGACAGTTATCTATGCCAATCACAGTCTCAACAGCAGACCAGATATTCTTAGCAACGCTCAAGTATCCAGGCTTTGAAAAAATATACGCAACTCTCACCTACTCAAAAGTAATCGTAGATGAACCACAAGGCTACTCTCCTGACACTTTGGCTGTAATCATAAAAGGACTTGAAGAAATACACAATCTTCTTGGCGGGAAATTCTGTTTAATGACAGCAACAATGCATCCATTTATAAAAGAGCATCTAAAAGACAAAGCAGAAATATTAGAGCCGGTATTCAATCCAGAGAAAAAACATAAAATTAAGCTTGTAGACAAAACAGTTAACGAGATGGTAGATTTTGCTATCCAAGAATACCAAAAAGGCAAAAAAGTATTAATACTTACAAACACTGTAAGAAAGGCACAAGAAGTTTACAAAGCTTTAGAAAATCTAAAACAGCCAATACAATTTCATCTTTTACACTCATTATACATTCAAAGCAAGAAAAGAGAAAAAGAAATGCAGATACAAAACACAACCGAGCCGGTGATTTGGATTTCTACTCAGATAGTAGAAGCATCCTTAGACATTGATTATGATTTATTAATCACTGAACTTTCTACAGCTGATAGCCTTATACAGAGAATGGGAAGAGTTTACAGAAAAACAGGAAGAACTATCACTCCAGACAGTCAGCCGAACATAATAATCTGCACAAAAGAACCATCGGGTAAAGGTAAAGTTTATGACAAAGAGATTGTAGACTACACTCTCAAAGAACTTGAAAAATACGATGAAAAAATCCTTACAGAAGAGATAAAACAAGAGATTGTCAGCAATGTTTTTGACATAGACAAAATTAAACACACAAACTTTTATAAAAAATTTGATAAAAATATGAAGCTTTTAGAGTATGGATTTATGGCAGATAGCAAGTCGGAAGCACAGGATATATTTAGAGATATTATGAACTTATCAGTCATTCCAAAAGTGATTTTTGATAAAAATCAAGAAAAAATAAATGTTCTTTTAGAAAAAATTAAACAAAAAGACAAAATAGAAAGAATAAAAGCTATGCAAGAGTTAAACGATTTTACAGTATCAGCACAGTTTTATAGAGTAAAAGACATAATTCCACTTAACAAAGAAATTTTCCTGTCAGACATTCCATACGATGATAACCTTGGCTTTAATTTGTTAGATAAAGACTACAGAGAGATTGGAGAAATTCTGTAAATGGATTTAGAAAGTCTAAAAGAGATAAGAATCACGGGCTTAAAAGTAAATTATTACTACATCTGCAAAAGAAAGTTATGGCTTTTTTCTAAAAATCTTGGTTTTGAGAAAAACAATGATAAAATCATTCTTGGTCAAATACTTCATGAAAACTATTATAAATCAGAAAAAGAGAGGGATATTTTAATCCAGGATTTAATCTCTATTGATATAGTTGATGATGATTACATAAGAGAGGTTAAATCTTCTGACAAAATGGAAAAAGCAGATATAATGCAGGTTATATATTATCTCTACGTTTTAAAACAGCTTGGAATTGAAAAAGTTGGACTTATAAACTATCCAAAGCAGAAAAAGAAAAAAGAAGTTTATCTAACAAAACAGTTAGAGCATGAGCTTTTAGAAGCTTTAAAAGATATAGAAAAAATCGTTAACCAATCTAAGCCGCCAAAATTAGAAAAACTTCCCTACTGTAAAAAATGTTCATACTTTGAATTTTGCTTTGCATGAGAGGTTTTTATATGTCAAGAAGGTATTATATAAACAACAGCGGAAGGCTAAAAAGAAAAGAAAACACAATATTTTTTGAAATCAGTGAAAAAGAAAGAAAAATAATTCCAATAAACGATATAGACAGTATTTATATTTTTGGAGAAGTGGATTTAAACACAAAAGTTTTAAACTACTTAGCACAGAATGATATTCCTATTCACATATTTAACTATTACGGCTACTATTCAGGGTCGTTTTTGCCAAGAAAGAAAAATGTCTCAGGAATATTGCTTGTAAGTCAAGTGAGTCATTACACAGATTATAGCAAACGCCTGTATTTGGCAAAAAGCTTTATAGAAGGAGGAGTTTATCATATTCTTAGAAATCTAAAAACCAATCAAGCAGACGAAGAGATAGAAAAAATCAACAAGCTTTTAAAGAATTTGTCTGATGTAAACTCAATAGAAGAAATCATGGCAGTTGA
>Ga0081479_110890_pt1 | contig 41137 bp, 40 predicted proteins | sample MamHotmetagenome_FD_70984 | JGI IMG/M metagenome (GOLD analysis project Ga0081479, IMG submission 70984) | Hot spring cone microbial streamer communities from Mammoth Hot Spring (Liberty Cap Streamers), Yellowstone National Park, USA - T=72 v2... | ecosystem: Environmental > Aquatic > Thermal...
AGGAGTTCCTTATTCAAGTTTTAAATTTGCAAGGGAGACTGGATGGAGTGATTTTGTAAAGTTTATATACGAGAAAACAAAATAAATAATGTTAGATTATAAATTATAGATTAAATTTTAAGAACTTCTTAATTCAAAATTCATAATCCATATTTTATAATTTCTTTGAGGAAAGTTTTATTGCTCTTTGATAATAATTTTATTGAAAAATAAGATAAAATTATATTATGATTAAGATAAAATTTTGTGGTGCAAGTGGTGGTGATGTTACTGGTTCAAGACATATAATAGAGACACAAAATGGGAAAATTCTTCTTGATTGTGGAATTTTTCAGGGAAAGAGAAATGAAAGTAATGAGAAAAACAGAAATTTTCTTTTTGATCCTTCTTTACTTAATTGTGTTATAATCTCACACTCCCATATAGACCATATCGGTGCTCTACCAATTCTTTTTAAAAAAGGTTTTAAAGGTGATATTTTCTTAACTAAAATAACGGATGAGATTTCAAAGATAATGCTTTTAGATTCTGCAAGACTTCAAGTTGAAGATGCAAGATTTTATAATAAGATTCACAAAGATGATGGTGATTTTATAGAGCCATTATATGACGAAGATGATGTTAGAAAGGTTTTTCCGTATTTTAACTCAGTTGATAGGTTTGTTTATTTTAATCCTCTTAAAGATGTAAGTGTTAAGTTTATAAATGCAGGTCATGTTCTTGGCTCAAGTTCTATTGTTATTGAAACTAACGGTAAAAAAATATTATATAGCGGAGATATAGGAAGGGAAAAGCAGATAATCTTAAGAAAACCTGATATTGAAGAAAATGTGGATTTTCTTATACTTGAAACCACATATGGGGAGAGAGAACATGGAGATATAAATGATGTTGAAAAAGAAATTTCTGATATAATAAATAAAGTTTATAAAGAGAAGGGAAAAATTATTATACCAAGTTTTTCGCTTGAAAGAACACAGGAAATAATATATGTTATAGATCGCCTATTTACTTATAAAAAAATTCCACAGATTCCTATTTATGTAGACAGCCCTATGAGTGTTAAAATAACTGATATTTTTAACGAAAATAAAAATGAGTATGATTTTTCATCGGAGTTTAAAGATTATGATAAATTTGATAAAGATCCTTTTGGTTATGAGTATGTTCATTATATCAAAAGCGTTGATGAATCAAAAAAATTGAATGATAAGGAAGGTCCATTTATTGTGATTTCTGCAAGTGGGATGTGTGAGGGTGGAAGGGTTCTTCATCATATAAGAAATTCAATAGATGATGAGAAAAATGTTCTTCTCCTTGTGGGTTATCAGGCTGAAAATACACTTGGAAGAAGATTAAAGGATGGTGCAAAAAAAGTAAAGATATTTGGAATACCTCATGATGTGTCATTTGAAGTCAGGTCTCTTGATTTTTTTTCATCTCATGCTGGAAGGTCTGATCTTTTAAATTATGTTATGAAGATAAAACCTAAAAAAGTTTTTCTTGTACATGGTGAAAATCCTGCAAGAAATTCATTTAAAGAGCTTCTAAATCAAAATGGTATGACAGAGGTTTATCTTCCTGAAATGGGAGAAGAGTTTGAATTATGAAATTAATTGAAGTTGAGTTTACAAAAATAGTTGGTGAGGGAAAATCACTTGGAAGAAAAGATGGTAAGGTTGTTTTTGCTTATGGTGTTATTCCTGGTGAAACAGCTATTATAAAAGTAAATATTGAAAAAAGAAATTTTATAGAAGGTGAAGTTTTTGAGATAAAAAATAAAAGTCCTTATAGGATAGAGCCACTTGAAGATCATTTTCTTTCCTGCTCGCCATGGCAAATAATTGATTATAAAAAACAGATTGAGTATAAGAAAAAACTTATTGAAGATCTTTTAATACAGACAACAAAAGAAAATATTATTCTTGATAAATTTTATCCAGCAAAGGATATCTGGAAATACAGAACAAAGATTGAGTATAGTTTTACTGAGTCTGATGGGAATCTTTATCTTGCATTTCATAAAAGAGGTGATTACTCAACCAAATTGAAACTTAAAGATGGTTGTATTCTTATAGATGATGGATCAAATAAACTTGCTCTTTCCATTGTTGATAAACTTAATGAAAAAAAAATTTCTTCGTCTATTTTGAAAACGATTATAATTAGAAGCTCAAAAAGATATAATGAAAAAATTGCATCAATTTTTGTAAAAGATAAAGATTTTAGTTTTGATTTTGATAAAGATGTGAACTTAATATACTCAAATCCAATATCTTCAATATCAAGTGTTGATGGAATTATAAAAAAAGGTAAGGATTTTTTGAGTGAAAGAATATGTGGTATGGATTTTAAGTATGGTTTTGATTGTTTTTTTCAAAATAATATAGAACTCTTTGAAAAAGCACTTTATGAAATGAGAGATTTTATAGGTTTGCCATCAAAGGTTGTTGATCTTTATTGCGGAGTGGGTGTAATAGGTATTGTTGTAGGAAAAAATGCAAAAGAGCTTATACTTGTTGAATCAAATCAATCAAGTTCTAAATATGCAGCTATAAATATAGAACTTAACAATCTTCTAAATGCAAAGATTATAAATTCACTAACTGAGGATCTTAATCAATCTGATTTTTTTGAAACAGAAGTTTTAATTGTAGATCCACCAAGATCTGGGCTTCATAAAAAGGTGATAAAAAATATTTTTAAATATCTTCCTCAAAAGATAGTTTATCTTTCTTGCAATCCTATAACGCAAGGAAGAGATCTTAACTTTCTTCTTGAAAAATACTCTATTAAAAAATCTATTGGATTTGATTTTTATCCTAATACACCTCATATGGAGAGTTTAATTTTTCTTGAAAAAAAGGGGGTTTAGATGAAGAAAAAAATTTTATTTGTTCTAATTGTTTTTATTATGTTTTTGCTCCCATTTATGGTTATATCAGTTCATTTTTCAAATACTGTTTCTGAACTTTCAAAAAATTATGTACTACTTGATATGGAGAGTGGTATAAATTATCTGTCTTCTAAAATTACATCAGTTCTGTTAAGTGAGTATGATATTGCCAAAGAGATTAGAGGTGTTAGTAATAGAAATTTCTTGATATCAAAGATAAAAGAGATTTCAAATAAAAGTTTTGTAAAAAATATTTCTTTATATGATATTAATGGAAACCTTATATATTCTACTTCTTCGGATGAGAAAAAGATATCAAAAGATGAGATTTTTTTAAAAGCAAAAAAATTTGATATTCCAATTGGAATTATAGAATATCCTAATGATTATCCACCACAATTAATTACTTATGAAAAAATTTCAAATTATATTTTAAGAAGCATTGTGGATCTTGGATATCTTGGTGATATTTTATTTCAGTACTCAAAGAAAAATATAGGTCATATTTATCTAATAGATGCTGATGGAAATATAATATTTGATTCAAATTATGATTTTGTTTTTAAGTCATCAAAAATTGATAATGATCTGTTAAAAACAATAAATGAGTTTAAATCAAAAGGAATTTTTAATTATAAAGGAAACATAAAAATTAATGGTAAAGATTATCTTATTTCAATTTCAAATGTAGAGACAACAACTTGGTGGGTTTTAAATATTATTGAAAATTCAAAAGCAGAATATCCAGCTTTTAAAAGCTGGGTTAGAAGAGTGGTAATATCAGGCGTTCTTATAATACTTTCTTTTAGTGTAATAACAATGATTATTTATGATAAGTTTTTTATAAAAAATACTTAAGATGTTAAGGTTTATTCTTTTTTAGAGGTTGTGATTTGTAGTCAATTTTAAATTAGTATTGTAATACCAAAAATGCTATAATATATTTATAACGAATTTGGAGGGGTTATGTGGAATTATACTGAAAAGATGATGGAGTATTTTAGAAATCCAAAAAATGTCGGTGAAATAGAAAATCCTGATGCTGTTGGGGAGGTTGGAAGTATTGTTTGTGGTGATGCACTTAAGCTAACTCTTAAAATAGATCCAAACACACATGTAATACTTGATGCAAAATTTAAAACATTTGGATGTGCAAGTGCAATTGCTTCTTCAAGTGCTTTGACTGAGATGATAATAGGAAAAACTATTGAAGAGGCTGCTAAAATAACCAATCAAGATATTGCAAATTATCTTGGTGGCTTACCTGAGCAAAAAATGCACTGCTCAGTTATGGGAATGGAAGCGTTGGAAGCAGCTCTTGAAAATTATAGAACAAAGAAAGGAATTAAAAAAGTTATTGGTGAAAACGATAGAATTGTTTGTAAATGTTTTGGTGTTAGCGAAAAAACAATAATAAAGGCTATAGAGCTGAACAATTTAAAGACGGTTGATGAGGTTACTCATTTTACTAAGGCTGGAGGTGGATGTGGAAAGTGTAAGGGTGAGATAGAAAAAATTATAAAGGATTTTTGGAGTGGAAAAGAAAAGATAGATTTTAATTCTATGACTATGGTTGAAAAAATAAAAATAGTTGAGAGAATTTTAAATGAAGAAATAAACCCAAAGCTTAAAGCCGATGGGGGATTTATGGAACTTATTGATGTTGAAGGAAATATAATAAAAGTTAAGTTTCTTGGTGCTTGCAGTAATTGTCCAACTTCGACAGTAACATTTAAAGAGGTTGTTGAAAAAGAATTAAAAAATAGAATAAAAGGTGATATAGAGGTAAGACTTGTTTAGGAGGATTTATGGAAAGAATTTATTATTTTGACAACAATGCAACAACAAGGGTGAGCGATGAAGTAAAATATGAGATGGATAGATTTTTTTCTGAGCTTTATGGAAATCCATCAAGTATGCATTATTTTGGTGGGCAGGTTCAAAAATATTTAGATCAAGCAAGGGAAAGAGTTAGTATGCTTCTTGGATGTTTGCCTGAGGAAATAATTTTTACAAGTTGTGGAACTGAAAGTGATTCAACTGCAATATACTCAGCATTGCGAGCAAATCCAGATAAAAAACATATAGTTACAACTGCTGTAGAGCATCCTGCAATTTTAAATCTCTGTAAGTATCTTGAAACTAATGGATATCGTGTAACGTATCTTAGTGTAGATGAAAATGGGATGATAAATCTTGATGAGTTAAAATCATCAATTACAGACGATACTGCAATTGTTTCAATAATGTGGGCAAATAATGAAACAGGTGTAATATATCCTGTAGAAAAAGCAGCAGAGATTGCAAAGGAAAGAGGTGTTCTTTTTCATACAGATGCAGTTCAGGCAGCAGGAAAAATTCCAATAAATCTAAAAAATACACAAATAGATATGCTTTCGCTTTCAGGGCATAAACTTCATGCTCCAAAAGGAATAGGGGTTTTGTATGTAAGAAAGGGTGTAAAATTTGTTCCATTTTTGATAGGTGGTCATCAGGAAAGAGGAAGAAGAGCAGGAACTGAAAATGTTCCCTATATAGTTGGACTTGGGAAAGCTTGTGAGCTTGCGCAAAAGAATATGGAGAAAGAAAATACCTATGTTAAAAATTTAAGAGATATGCTTGAGAAAAAGATTATTGAAAATATCAAAGATGTTAGGATAAATGGATATAAATCACAAAGAACTCCAAATACAACAAGTATAAGTTTCGGATATGTTGAAGGCGAGTCAATTCTTATTATGTTAAGCGAAAGAGGAATTTGTGCTTCAACTGGTTCTGCCTGCTCAAGCGGATCACTTGAGCCATCGCATGTTCTTATGGCAATGAAGATACCTTTTGTTTATGCTCATGGTACGGTTAGATTTTCTCTAAGTATTTATAATACTGAAGAAGAAGTTGATTATGTAGTAAAACAAACAAAGGAAGTTGTTGAGAGATTAAGAGAAATATCACCTTTTGGAGAGGGAAAACCTATTTTTGGAAATGAGAGTTGTCATACTCATCACTAACCTAATTTGAATTGCAAAATTAAAATTTAAAAACTACTTTATTTCCAAATTTGAAAAATGTAGATTTATATTTTAAAGCATTGTTTAAATTTAACATTTGAAAATCTGAATTTAGAAAAAGATTTAAAGTAATGAGTCATTAGTTGAAAAATTACAGATTTTTATTTGTATCTAAAATGAACAATTTATTTAATAAGAAATTAAAGAGTTTGTGTCACTACTTATTTTTTCTTACTGCTTTTCCATCTTCTGTATAGTTATATTCAGTAATTTCGTTGTTGTTTTTAATAACTTTTAATGAAATTGGAAAGTTTTTGTTAAAGTAAAATATCAGTATTTCTTTATTGTCTTTTATTTCAAATTCTTTATCTGGGATATCTCCTGTTATGTCTATTATATTATAATCGTTGTCAAAGGTAAAACTTCCGGTATATTTTTTATTTTTATAGATAAAAACCTTTTTATTTCTTGAAAGTGTTAAAATCTTTGTTGAAAACTCAGAGATATTTTTGTTTTCAATTTTTTGTAATTTTGTTTCTTCATTTAAATTGCTTTTTATATTTTCTTTATTTTCATTTTTTTCTTTTAATGGGATTTCACTAAGTTTTCCCATGGAATATAAGATTCTTGATTTGATATTTCCATCAAGGTCATATTCAGTTGTAAATCCGTCAAGAACTCCATTTGAATAACTTTGCTCAAGTATTAATCTTCCATCTTCACTATATATATATACTTTTCCATCTATTTTTCCATCTTTATAATCTATTTTGGATTTTATTATACCATTTGGATAAAACTCTATTACTGGACCATTTTCAAGACCATTTCTTATTGTTTTTTCACTTAAAAGAGTTCCATTTTCATCGTATTCATAATATATTCCATCTTTTACATATCCTGAACTTGAAATAATAATTGATGATGTAGATGAAAATACTTGTGTTGCAATAAGATTATTATTTTCATAAAATTTTTTTTCTATGTAATTCTGATTTTTTGATAATATAATTTTTAGTTCTTGTTTGCTTGTTGTAGTTGATTTATCTATTTGTGAAATGATTGTTTCTGCTGTTTGTGAGTGATTTATTATTTCATTTTTATCAATACTTAAAATTCCATATTTTGTTCTAATAATATAAGTGTTATCCATTACTCCTTCAAAATTTCCGTATATAACACTTCCATCTTTTAATTCTATCTTCTCTGCAAAGATTGATAATGTAAATGAAAAAAGAAGAACAAAAAAACTCATTTTTCCTCCTTTTTTACTATTTTACAAAATATATAGATGATTTGTGGGCCCGGTAGGACTTGAACCTACGACCCATCCGTTATGAGCGGATTGCTCTGACCAACTGAGCTACGGGCCCAAAAGAAGTTTATAATTATATTATAAATTTTTTTTATAGATTTTCAAAATTTTTTTGATTTTATGTCTATATTATTTTTTACAGTTTTTCTATATCATTAAAGAAAGATGGGTATGTTTTTCTTACACAGTTTGGATTTTTGATTTTAATGTTTGTAAATATTTTTTTAAGTATTCCTCCAAGCATTGCAATTCGGTGATCATTTTTTGTATCTATTATTTCTGGATTTTTAAACTCTTTTACAGGATAGATTATAAGTTTATTTTTGTTGTATTTGGTTTTTACTCCAAGTTTTTTAAGTATATTAATTGTTTCTTGTAATCTATCTGATTCTTTATTTTTCAATCTATCAACTCCATAGATAATACTTGCATTTTTTGCTTTTCCAAGTATTAAGCAAAGAAGCATAAATTCATCTATAAAATAAGGTATTTCATTTCTTTTTATTTTAAGTCCTTTTAAATTTTTAGATGGAGTTATAAATATATCAGATACTTTTTCACCTGAAATAATTCTTTTATTTTTGAATTTTATTTTTATTCCTGCTTCTTTTATCTTTTCTAAAAAACCAGTTCTTCTTGGATTTATTCCACAGTTTTTTAGAATAATTTTCCTACCAGTAAAAATTGCTAATGTTATAAAAGGTGATGCATTTGATATATCACCTACAATTGTTACTTTGTTTGGTGTATTAAGTTTTACACTTTTAAGTTCTATCAAATTTCCTTTTATATTTATCTTACATCCACACTTTTTAAGTATTATTTCCGTGTGGTCTCTTGTTATTAGATTTTCTTTTATTTTTATTTTTCCAATATATATTCCGGAAATTAGAGCTAAGGATTTTACTTGTGCAGAGGATGTTCTTATAAGTTTAGATTTTAGTTTTGATGGGAATGTTTTAAATGGAAGTTTGAAATCATTATGCTCTATTTTTGCACCAAGTTTTGATAGAGATGTTATAGTTTCTTTAAAACTTCTTCTAAGTATTGTTTTTTTGCCATATATTTTATATTTATGTTTTTGATTTATAAGAATAGGTAGTATTAGATTTAGTAGGAGTGCGCTTTCTCCAACATTTATTATTTCTTTTTTGAAATCTTTTAAACTTTTGCCCCAAACAATTATTTTTTTATTTTCAATTTTGATTTTTACCCCAAGTTTTTGAAGTGTTTTTATTGTGTTTATTGTATCATCACAAAAAAGTGGATTTATTATAACAGTTTTTTTATTTGATATAGATGATATAACAAGCCATCTTATTGTAATTGATTTATCTGGTGGTGGAGTATATATAATTTCATTTTTCATTTAGATTTATGCAAAAATTTATTGCTTCTATGTATGAATCTATTCCTTTTCCATAAATTTGTTTTATACAAACATCTTTTATTACAGATTTTTTTCTAAATTTTTCTCTTTTCATAATGTTGCTTAAATGAACTTCTATTGTGGGTATCTCAACTGCTTCTATACAATCCCTTATTGCATAACTGTAATGGGTAAATGCTCCTGGATTTATTATTATGAAATTTGCCCATTTCATATTTTTAGTAATTATATCAATTATTTCTCCTTCTGAATTTGATTGAAATATTTTAAGATTTATTTTGTTTTTTGAAGCAAAATCATTAAGGATTTTGTTTAGTTCTTTGAGTGTTGTTTTGCCATAGATTTCCTTTTTTCTTTTTCCAAGAAGATGAAGGTTTGGCCCATGTATTATAAGGATGTTCATAAATTTAGATATGTTTCAAGAATTATTTTTTCATTTATATTAAATACTGGTTTTATTTTAGAAAAGTCTTCTATTAAAAGAAAGTAATTTTTATATCCCTTTCTTTTCTTATCTGCTTGAATGAGTTGTAAGAATTTTTTGGGATCTTTTTTTGTAAGTAAATTTTTATCAAGTGTGTATTTTTCAATAAAAATATCTATGATCTCTTTGTTTTTTAAAACTTTTAGTTTTTCAGATAGTTTTGCTATGTAATAAAGCCCATACCAGACAGCATAGCCATGAGGGATTTTATTTATTTCTTCAATTGCATGTGCTGGAGTATGTCCAAGGTTTAAGATTTCTCTTATTCCGAGATTATCAAAAGGATCTTTTTTTACTACATCAACTTTAAATTTTATACATATCTCAATTGCTTTTTGAATTGTTTCGATATCTCTGTCATATAATTTTTCCATTAAAACTTCAAGTTTTTTTGCTTTTTGCGTTGGCATAATTAAAAGATATTTTACAAGTTCTCCTACAGATTCTCTAAAATTAAAATCATCTTGTGATTTTGTATATATTGGATCAATTAAAGTAAATTTTGGGAAATAAAAACTTCCAAGAATATTTTTTGCTCCATTAAAATCAACACCTGTTTTTCCACCAACTGAGGCATCTATTTGTGAGAGTGCTGTTGTCGGGATATCAATCCATTTTATTCCACGCATATATATAGATGCACAAAATCCAACTGTATCTGTTATTCTTCCACCACCAAAAGCAATTAAAAGTGATTTTCTTGAAAAGTTAATTTTTAAGAGATAATCGACTATTTTTTTGATATCAGATAAATTTTTTTCTCTTTTATTTTCAATTAAAAAAATAGGAAGGTTTTTTATTTTTTCTCTAAATATTTTATATATTTTTTGATCAGTTATTAAAAGTTTTTTGTCGTAATCTATTTTTTTTATTACTGAGTTTATATCTATATTTTGAGAAATTATTATCTCGCTATTTATTGTCTCTTTTATTTTAAGATTAATTTTTTTCATAATAAAATTTTATCAAATTAATTATTTCATTTAAATTTGTTTTTTTAATTTTAAGATCTACTTTTTTGTATTTTTTTAATCTTTTTTTATAGAGGTTTATTATTTCTTTTTTGTTTTCTGGATAGTTTAGAAGAAGTGGCCTTGTTTTTTTGTTTTTTATAAATCTTTTTTCAAGAACTTTAAATGGAGGATTTAAGAATATTTGAAGTGATTTTTTTATCTTTAAAGGAAATATCCCACCACCTACAGATATAACTACATTTTTCTCTTTAATCAGTTTTTTGAATATTTCCTTTTCTATTTTTCTAAATTTTTTAAATCCATATTTTGAAACAAATTTTTTTATTTTCCCATATTTTCTTTCAAATACTAAATCAGTATCAATAAATTTCATTTTAAGTTTTTTTGAGAGTTTTCTTGCAACAGTGGTTTTACCACTACACATAAAACCATAAAGAATTATATTTTTATATTTCTTGTTTTTTTTCTCCATAGCTCTAATTCTTTTTTTATATCATTAAAGTTTCTAAATGGAAATTCTTTTGATATCTCATTAGCAATAACATAAGATATAATAAACTCAGATATATAGGCTGTTGCAAAAACTGATGTTACATCAGAGGTATTATTAGATATTTTTATTTTTTTGTTTGTTTTTAAATCTAATGTTTCAAATGGTATTTTTATTGATGCAATTGCTCTTGTTTTACATCTTATGGTAATATCATTTCCATCTGTAATTCCACACTCAATTCCACCAAGAATTTTAGGATTTTTATTTATGCTGCTTCCTTTAATCTCTTCAATATTTTTTTCTCCAAACTCAACTGATTTTATTGAGCCGATAGTAAATAATTCTTTTGAAATAATGGATTGTAATCTTTTTGATGGATCAAAATAGTCACCAATTCCTGGGAAAATATTTTTTATTTTTATTTCAAAAATTCCACCAAAACTATCTCCATTCTTTTTAAATTCATCAATTATTTTTGGGAAGTTTGAAGGATTTTCTTCTGTGTAACATTTTATTACTTTTGCTTCTATTTTTATATTAAGAAGTTCAAGAAATCTTTTGGTAAATGAGAATAGAGAAATTCTTATTGCTGTTTCTCTTGCACTTGCTCTTTCTTTTATAAGAAAAGTATCATTATGACCATATTTTAACGCACCATATAAATCCCCATATCCAGGTGTATAAAATGAATAATCTTTTATTTTATTTTTTTTGTTGTAAACTATTATTCCAATTGGATTTCCATCAGTTTTACCATTATATAGCCCACTTATTATTTCAAATTTATCATCTTCAATTTTTTGTCTTATACCTCTTCCATAAACTTCTCTTCTTTTTTTAAGAGCATCTTTGATGTAGTTTATATCAAATGGCATTCCGTAACACATTCCATAAAGTATTCCAATTAAACATTTTCCATGTGAATAACCTGCTGTAAGGTATTTCATAAAAACTCCTTAAGTATTTTTTTATAGTACTTTTTAAGATCAATTAAAGAGATAAATTTAAATCCATATAATGCTTGCATTATAAGTATTTCAATACCGCTTATATATTTTATTTTATTTTTTATGCAATTTTTAATTAAATCCGTTTTTCCTTTTTTTGTATATGCAAAATCTATTACAAGTTCGGTGTTTTTAGGAAGTTTTATTTTTTGATTGAAATACATTCCAAGCGGGGTTGCATTTATTATGATTTCTGATTTAGGAATGTTTGGGAATTTTATAAGTTTTAAATCAATATTATTTTTTTTTGCTAGTTCTATTATATCTGTTGATTTTTGATGGTTTCTTGCAGATAGATATATTTTTTTTACTTCTCTATTTATAAGAAAATATGCCGATATGTATGCTGTTGCCCCATTTCCAAGGATTGTGGCTGTTTTATTTTTCATTAAAGCTTTTTTGGTAAGTGCTATAAGTGCTTTATAATCTGTATTTGTTGAGTAGAATTTATTTTTTGCTTTTTTTATGCAGTTTATAATTTTAAGTTTGTTTGCAATTTTATCAGGAATAGTGTATTTATAAAACAATTTTTTATAAGGAATAGTTATAAAAAAACCTTCACATTTTTTGTTTAGAATTTTTGGAGGATTTATTTTTTTTCTTTCTATAAGTTCAAAGTTTATTTTAACATTTATAAGTTTGCTTATTTTTCTAAATATGAGAGGTGAGAGTGTTTTTTTAAGAGGATATCCAATAAGGCAGAGTTTATATTTTTTCATTATATTTTTCTATTATTTCTTTTATTTTTATGAAATCATTGATATCTATTATTTGTTGGGTATCTATTAAAGATAAATCAGGCTTTATACTTACTTCAACCATGATTCCATCAGCATATTTTATAGATTTTTTAAAAAACTCTAAAACTTTTTTTCTTAATTTTGCACTATGACTAATGTCTGCAATAATTGGAATCTTTACTTCCTTTTTTATTTCTTTTATTATATCAATATTTATTGATGGTTTTAAGTTCCCTGCTTCATCGCCTCTTTCACATAATATTATTTTTTTAGAACCATATTTTAAAAGATATTCAACTGAGTATAATAATTCTTTTGATGTTGTTTTCATCTGCCTTTTTAAGAGAACAACTTTTCTTGATTTTGCAACTTCTTTTAAAAGAGAATAATTTTTCATATTTCTTGCGCCAATCTGAATTACATCAAAAACATCAACGACTTTTTCTACATCCCTTGTGTCAAGGACCTCACCTACGAATGGTATTTTTATCTCCTTTTTATAAATTTTTAGTTTCTTAAGACCTTTTATTCCAAATCCTTGAAAACCGTATGGAGATGATCTTGGTTTAAAAAGTGGTGTTCTAAGTCCATCAACTTTAAGTTCTTTTAATTTTAATGCTGTTTGATAAAATATATCAAAATTATCTATTACGCAAGGACCTGCTATTATGAATTTTTTATAAGTATTGATTGGTTTTTTAAAATAATAGTTTTTTTTGTATGCAAGTGGAATAAGCTCAATATTTTTAAGTTTAACTTCTTTTATCCCATCAATGTTTTCTATTTGCGGAAGTTTATCATATATATATCCATATTTGAAATTTTCCACATCTAATGAGTTACCATTAAAAATGAAATTTGCAGATGGTAGGATTTTTTTTAGTTCTTTTATTATTAAATCTTTTTTTTGCCTATCTATATATATTTTCATCTTTGAACTTTTTTTGAGTTTTCTATTATTTTTTTATATATTTCTTCAATTTCTTTTTTATATTTTTGAGAATATTTTTTTATATTTTTAAAAACTTCCTTTTCTCTTTTTTTATCAACTATACTTAATCTAAGATTCTTTTTAACCTTTCCTAATTTTTTTACTATCTCAAATCTTTTTTCAAGATTTTTAATTATTGTTTTATCTGTCTTATCAATTAAAGATCTTAGTTTTTTAATTTTCGATAAATTTTCCATATATAAAATAATATCATTTTTAGATTTCATCATAAAGATGTTAAAATTTATGTAAAATATTGTTTATGAAAGAAAAATATTACATAATTGCTGTTGATGATGATGAGGCGATTCTTGATATGTATAAAAATGGGCTTTTTGATTTTGAGGTTCTTACATTTAGCAATCCAAAGGAAGCAAGAGATTTTTTAAATAAGACAGATCGCCTACCGGATCTTATTCTTATGGATATAATGATGTCATATCTTGATGGAATTACATTTATAAGGGAAATAAGGATGAACCAAAGATTTTCTTCTATACCAATTATTGCTGTAAGCGGGCTTGGTGATGCTGCAACTTTAGATGATGCATTGCTTTTTGGAGCAACTGATTATGTAATAAAACCATTTGATATAATGGATCTTTCAGCAAGAATTAAAAAAATTATAGAAAAAAGTAAAAAGAAGGAGGGAAAATGAATCTTTTTGAAATTTTCGGGAAAACTGAGGATGGATCAACTGCGAGGCTTATTCAATACTCTTTTCTCTATTTTATTCTATATGTTATTTACACAGTTCTTACAAAATTGATGCAACATACGTATGATTTAAGTGGCACAGTTTTTACAATATATAACACCATAGGTGGAACTCTTGTATGTGTTCTTGTAGTTATTATATGGAAATGGTATAAGTTTCAATCTTCAAATTGGATAAAATTTATGGGAATAAATATGCCAAAGGAGTTTTTGTATATAATTCCCTCTGGAATATGTACAGCGATAATAATTCCAACAACAACATTGATGTATACACTTCCAATCTCTGTTATGGTTGCAATGATAATAATGAGAGCAAGTATAATAGTTATAAGCAGAATAATTGATCAAATTCAAATATGGCAAGGAATACTCAAGAAAAAAGTTTATGTAGAAGAAAATGTAGGTGCTATTTTTGCAATATTTGCATTAAGTATCCAACTTTTTATGAAAATAAAAACTGATAATGGAATAAAGATTGAGTTTTTTAAAGTAAATCCTGGGGACTTTGATTTCATAAAGAATAAAGCAGCAATGACTATACTTACATTTTATCTTGTTGCATATACTATAAGGTTATACATAATGAATTATTACAAAAATACAAGACCTAAAGGCTCTGTTTATGATATGAAAGGTTTCTTTGCAATAGAACAGATTGCAAGCACAATTACGCTTATTCTTATTGGCTTTATTTATTATTATTTTTCAAAAGTAGATTTTTCAATCCCAGATTACTCTAAAACATTTGCGTATCAATTTAAGTTTGCTTTTAATAATGTTCCAGATAAATGGTTTTGGATTGTTCTAAGTGGTTTTCCTTTTGGAGCTGCTGCTTTCTTTTCAGTTTTTCTTTTTATGTTTAAAGGAAGAACTGCGACATTTGCGGGACTTGTTAATAGAATAAGTTCTCTTGTGGCAGGAACATTTTCGACAATAATTGTTGTGGCATTGTTTGGAATAGGAAAGGTTAAAAGTGAGGACTGGGTTGCTTTGATATTTATATTTATCGCAATTTATTTTATGTCAAAAGCAGAGAAAAAGAGAGTTTGTGAACTTGTTACAAATAAAGAACTTGGTGGAAGTGGATCTGAATGTAAATAATTAAAGGATATGGTTATGAAAAATAAAGATAGTGTTAATATTGCAGTTATTGGAACTGGCTATGTTGGGCTTGTTAGTGGAGCATGTTTTAGCGAGATGGGACACAGGGTTGTATGTGTTGATAATGATGAAAATAAAATAAAAATGCTTAAAAAACTTAAAATGCCAATATATGAAGAAGGGCTTAGCGAACTTGTAATTAAAAATGTTAAAGCAAAAAGATTATTTTTTACTACCAGTATAAAAGAGGCAATGAATTTTGACGGGGTTAGAACTGAGGCTGTTTTTATTGCTGTTGGAACACCACCAAGAGAAGACGGTTCTGCTGATCTTAGTGCAGTTGAAAAAGTTTCAATGGAAGTTGCACTTAATATGACTGATTATACAGTTATTGTTGAAAAATCAACAGTTCCAGTTGAGACCTGCGACTGGATTGAAAAAACTATAAAAAGATATAACAAAAAAAATATTCCTTTTGATGTATGTTCAAATCCAGAGTTTTTAAGAGAGGGGGTTGCAATAAATGACTTTTTAAAACCTGATAGAATTGTTCTTGGTGTTCCTTCAAAAAGGGCGGAAGCACTTTTACTTAAAATATATAAACCACTTTCAAAATATCCTATACTTGTATGTGATGTTAAAAGTGCTGAACTTATAAAACATGCTTCAAATTCTTTCCTTTCAACAAAGATTTCATTTATAAATGCTGTTGCAAATATATGTGAAAAAACAGGTGCAAATGTGGAACTTGTTGCAAAAGGTATGGGACTTGATAAGAGAATAGGACCTGATTTTCTTAAGGCTGGTATAGGATTTGGTGGTTTTTGTTTCCCTAAAGATCTTGAAGCATTTTATTGGTTAAGTAAGCAGAAGGGTTATGATTTTGAACTTTTAAAAGAGGTTAAAAAAATAAATGAAGGCCAGAAAAAATGGATGGTTAAAAAAGTTGAGGAAGAACTTTGGAATTTAAAAGATAAGATTATTGCCATACTTGGGCTTTCTTTTAAACCAAAGACTGATGATATGAGATTTGCTCCATCAATAGATATAATAAACGATCTTGTTTTAAAAGGAGCAAAGATAAGAGGATATGATCCTGTTGCCCTAAATAATGCTAAAAAAATTTTTGGAGATAAAATTGAGTATTTTGATGATATTTATAAATGTGTAAAAGATGTTGATTGTATTTGTATTGTTACAGAATGGGATGAAGTTAAAAATATGGATTTAAAAAGAGTTTATGATCTTGCAAAGCATCCAATAATAATAGATGGAAGGAATGTATTTGATCCGCAAAAAATGAGAGATCTTGGATTTACATATATATCTGTTGGGAGACCATAAATGAGAGTGATAATTACTGGTGGATGTGGATTTCTTGGAAGTCATATAGCAAGATACTTTATTGAAAAAGGTCATTATGTAGTTTCAATTGATAATCTTCTTACTGGAAGAATTGAGAATGTTAATGATCTTTTTAAAACAGGTAAATTTGAGTTTGTAAAATACGATGTTACAAACTATATTCATATAAGTGGAAAAGTTGATGCTGTTCTTCATTTTGCAAGTCCAGCAAGTCCTGTTGATTATATGAAATATCCAATTCCTACTTTAAAGGTTGGTGCTCTTGGAACTCATAAGGCGCTTGGTTTTGCAAAAGAGAAAAAAGCAATATTTATGCTTGCCTCAACTTCAGAGGTTTATGGAGATCCTCTTGTAAATCCGCAACCAGAATCATACTGGGGGAATGTAAACCCAATAGGTCCAAGAGGTGTTTATGATGAAGCAAAGAGGTTTGCTGAAGCAATGACAATGGCATATCATAGATATCACAAAATGCCGGTTAGAATTGTAAGAATATTTAACACCTATGGACCTAATATGAGATTAAATGATGGAAGAGCAATTCCAAATTTTATAACACAAGCGCTTAAAAATAAGCCGATAACTGTATATGGAGATGGTAAACAAACAAGAAGTCTTTGTTATGTAAGTGATCTTGTTAGGGGAATATATAAATTGCTTTTCTCAGATATAAATGAACCTGTTAATCTTGGAAATCCCGAAGAAATCACTCTTCTTGAACTTGCTCAGATAATAAAAGATCTTACTAAATCAAAATCAAAAATTGTTTTTAAACCACTTCCAGTTGATGACCCAAAAGTTAGAAGACCTGATATAACACTTGCGACAACAAAACTTAAATGGAAACCAGAAGTAAGTTTAAAAGAAGGACTTATAAAAACAATAGAGTATTTTAAAAAAGAACTAAAATTATAATTTTGCTCTTATAAATCTTTAATTATTTTAGTCTAAGAAGTTTTAAAATTAAAAAACAAGACTAAGTTATTTTAATTTTTTTAAGATTTCAACTACTATTTGTGGGTTTGCTTTTCCTTTTGTTTGTTTCATTACATATCCGACTATTGGACCTGATGCTTTTTCATTTCCATTTTTAAAATCCTCAAATGCTTTTGGGTTTTCTGAAATTGCTTTCTTTATTATATTTTCAATTTCATTTATATCACTTGTTTGTCTTAGATTTAGTTTATCAACAAGAATTGTTGGGCTTTCTTTCGTTTTTATCATCTCTTCAAATATCTTTTTTGCTGCTGATGGAGATATAATATTTTTTGATATTAAATCTGCTATTTCATATATGTAGTTTGGATTAGGAAGTTTTTCTTGATATTCTGCTTCATCTATTTTGTTTTGATTAATATAGTATAAAACTTGTGTATTTATTATGTTTATTGCATTTTTAACAATATTTTTGTCATCTGTGTTTTTGATAACTTTTTCAAAATATGAGTTTAAGTATCTATTTGAAACAATTGTCTCAATTTCTTCCTCTTTTAAAAGATACTTTGAAATATAATCTTTCTTGATATCATCATATAGTTTTCCAATGCTTCTTTTTATATCCTCTATCATTTTCTCATCAAGAACAAGAGGTAGAAGATCTGGTTCTGGAAAATATCTATAATCTGTTTCTGTTTCTTTTACTCGCATGGTATATGTTTTTTTATTTGTAGCATCCCATAATCTTGTTTCTGATATAATTGGTTCGTTTTTAGTTTTTAAATAAATTTGTCTTTCAATTTCATAATTTAGAGCATCCCTTACTGCTTTAAACGAGTTTAAGTTTTTTATCTCAACCTTTGTGCCAAATTTATCTGATCCTTTTTCTCTTATCGAAACATTAACATCGCATCTAAGTTCTCCTTTTTCCATATCACAATTTGAAACATCTATCCATCTAAGTATTTTTTTTAATTTTACAAGATACTCATATGCTTCATCAGGAGTTCTTATATCTGGCTCGCTTACAATTTCAACAAGGGGAACGCCGCATCTATTGAAATCTATTAAACTATAATCAAGTTTTTCGCTTCCTATTGCATGAAGTGATTTTGCGGCATCTTCTTCAAGATGAGCCCTTTTTATTCTTATTTTTTTGCTTCCTATATCTATAAAACCATTTTCACATAATGGAAGTTCGTATTGTGAAATCTGATATCCTTTTGGAAGATCTGGATAAAAATAATTTTTTCTTGCAAATATGCTAAAGGTATTTATTTTCATATTAAGTGAGTGCCCTATTTTTATAGCCATTTCTATTGCTTTTTTATTTGGAATGGGAAGTGCTCCTGGCTGACCACTACATATAGGACATATTGATGAGTTTGCTTTAGAGTTTATATTAACAATTTTACATCTACAAAACATCTTTGTGTTTGTTTTTAATTGAACATGTATCTCAAGACCTATAACACTTTCAAATTCCATCTACTCCTCCATTTTTTATTAATTTTTCTATCATCTCTTTATCAGATGGATATTCAAGTATTTTAAGGGAATCATTTAAACTTACCCATCTAACCTCATTTATCTCATCAGGTGTAAGAATCTTGTTTGTTATTTTTAATGGTTCCATAAGATACCATCTAACTGTCTTATAAATAAAATTTTTTCCTCTATAAAAACTATATTCTGAAATATAAAATTCTTTTTCATCAATTATTCTACACTCAACACCTGTTTCTTCTAATACCTCTCTAATTGCTGCTGTTTTTGGATCCTCATTTTCTTCTATATGTCCTTTTGGAAATGTCCAGATTTTTTTCCCATTTATTGTGTTCATATTTACGATAAGAACATTTTTTGTATTTTTATCTATAACAATTCCACCACTTGAATATTCTTTTTTCATCTTATTTCCTTTGCTATCTCAAAAAGATATTTTTCACAGAAGTTGTTAGCTATTATCTGCATACCATAAGGTAGATTTTTATCATTTTTTCCAAAAGGTATATTTAATGCACAAATACCGCAAAGATTTACACTTACCGTAAATATATCGTTTAAATACATTGAAAGAGGATTGTTAATTTTTTCACCTATTTTAAATGCTGGTGTTGGTGTTGTTGGAATAACAAGAATATCAACTTTTTTAAACGCCTCATCAAAATCATTTTTAATTATTGTTCTTACTTTTTGTGCTTTTAAATAATATTCATCATAATAACCTGTGCTTAAAGCGTATGTCCCAAGTATTATTCTTCTTTTAACTTCAGAACCGAATAATTCTCCTCTTGTTTTCTCATATTTTTCTAATAAATCTTTTCCTTCAACATAACTTCCATATCTAAGCCCATCAAATCTTGCTAAATTTGATGATGCTTCGCTTGATGATATTATATAATATGCTCCAATAGCATATTTTAGATGAGGGATTTCAATTTCAACAACATTTTTAACTCGTTTTCTTAATTCATCTATAAATTTTTCAAAACTATCTAAAAGCCCTAAATCCATACCTTTTTTTTCAAATTTTATAACACCTACTGATATTTCTGATATTTTTTTATCTGGTGGTTCAACAATGTTTTTATATGTTGTTGCATCATTTTGATCCCATCCTTTTATTGTATTGTATGCATCTTTGAGATCTTCAATATTTTTTGCCATAGGACCAATCTGATCTAAACTTGATGCAAATGCTATAAGCCCATATCTTGAAACACTTCCGTATGTTGGCTTAAGTCCATATATTCCACAATATGCTGCAGGCTGTCTTATTGAACCGCCAGTATCTGAACCAAGCGCTATATCACAAAAACCAGCACTTACCGCTGCAGCTGATCCACCTGAAGATCCACCTGGGACATAATCTGTGTTTAATGGATTTCTTGTTATTTTAATACTTGAGTTTTCATTAGATGATCCCATTGCAAATTCATCCATATTTGTTCTTCCAATAATTATTGCATCTTCATCAAGCAATTTTTTTACTACTGTTGCGCTATATGTTGAGATATGATTTTTAAGTATTTTTGATGCAGCGGTAATTTCTTTCCCTTCAAAAAGAATATTATCTTTTATTGCAACAATTTTTCCATAGAGTTTTCCCTTGTTTTGCTTTTTTGATAAATACAAAGCCCTTTTTATTGAATCTTCTTCCCATATCTCAATAAATGAACCAATATTTGAATCTTCTTTTTTTATCTTTTCAATGTAATTTTTTGTTTTTTCAACAATATCCATATCTACCTCACAATACAATCTTAATTTATAAATCTATGACTTTTTTTACTTTTAAGAAATCGTATTCTTTATCTGTAAAATTTTTTATTATTAAATCTTTTCTTTCAAAATTTTGTGGTATATCATCTGAAAGTTCAAGAAATCTTTGTGTGTAGGGGAATGGTTCTATATTTGATGTATCAACTTCTTTTAATAAATCAATCCACTCAAGTATATTTTTAAACTCTTCTTGGAATTTCTTTTTCTCTTCTTCATTTAGACTTATTGCTGCAAGTTTTGCAATTTTTGTAACATCCATCAATCCTCCCTACTATATAACCTCTATTGGTGCATATTTTAGCATAAATGTATGTATTGCTCCATTATCAAATCTTATTTTAATTTTTGAAAACTCTCCACTTCCTATAATCTCAAGCACTGTTCCTTTCCCAAATACTGGATGTATGACTTTTCTTCCAACAGAAATCTTTCTTTCTTTAAGTGGGGATGCTTCAATAAAAGTGATTTCTTTTTGCGGTTTAGAAATTCCTGTAATATTTGCTTCTATTATAAATCTTGACATCATATTAGGATATGTCTTTCCAAAAACCCTTCTTGTTTGTGCCCAGCTCATATAAAGTTTTTTTCTTGCTCTTGTCATTCCAACATAACAAAGGCGTCTTTCTTCTTCAAGTTCATCATTATCAGAGTTTGCAGCATTTATGGGGAATAGATTTTCTTCAAGCCCAGTTAAGAATACAACATCAAATTCAAGCCCTTTTGCAAGATGAACTGTCATAAGCGTTACAGAGTTGTCATTCTCATTCATTTCATCAACAGTTGTTCTAAGTGATATTTCTTCAAGATATTTTTCAAGTGTTGGTGGTGTTGCTTTCTTTTTTGATTCATCTTCAAATTGTCTTATTGCGTTTATAAGTTCGTTTAAATTCCCAAGTCTTGAGATTGCTTCGGGATCATTTTTAATTGCTTCTTCTTCAAGACTTTCCCAGTATCCCGACTTTATTAGGATTTCTTTTGCAATGATATGTGGAGGATTATTTTTTTTCTTTTCACGAAATTCTTCTATTAAAGAGACAAATTTTCTTATATTTTCTTTTGTCCCATGTGAGATGGGAAGTTCATCAAGAAGAAGAGCATCATATAATGGAATTCCTTTTAAGTTTGCAAAATTTGTTATCTTTTCAATGGTGGTTTGCCCTATTCCACGCGCTGGGGTATTTATTACTCTAAGTATGCTTACCATATCTCTTGGATTTATTATTAGTTTTAAATAACTTATAGCATCCTTTATTTCCTTTCTATCATAAAATCTTACCGTTCCAATAAGTTTGTATGGTATTGAGTTTTTTAGAAATGCTTCTTCAAAGTTTCTACTTTGTGCATTTGTTCTATAAAAAACTGCGATATTTCTAAAAGTATATCCTTTTTTTATTAGTTCTTTTATTTTTCTTGCAATAATATTTGCTTCTTCTATCTCATTTAGAGCTTCTATTAACTCAATTTTTTCACCTTCAGGGTTATTTGTCCAAAGATTTTTTTCTTTTCTTTTTTTATTATGTTTTATAACCCTATTTGCGCAATCAAGTATTTTTGATGTTGAACGATAATTTTGATCAAGTATTATTATTTTTGCATCTTTAAAATCTGATTCAAATTGAAGAATATTTCTAATATCTGCACCTCGCCAACCATATATTGATTGATCTGGATCCCCTACAACGCATAGATTCCTATGTTTAGAAGAAAGCAGTTTTATTAGGAAATATTGGGCTTTATTTGTATCTTGATACTCGTCAACAAGAATGTATCTAAAATAATTTTGATAATACTCAAGAAGTTCTTTATTTGAATTAAGAATGTTTATTGGTTTTAATAACAAATCTCCAAAATCAACTGCGTTTGAAATCTCAAGTTTTTTTTGATACTCATAATAGATCTGTGCTGCTTTAATTCTTTCTTCATTGTTTGATAATCTGGCGTTTAATAAATAAGATTGTGAGTCAAGAAGTTCATCTTTTGCTCTTGATATTATGTTTAAATAAATTGAGGCTTTATTTTCTTGATTTTCAAAACCAAGTTCTTTTATAACAGATGTTATTAATTTTTTTTGATCGTCCTCATCATATATAACAAAATCCCTTGATAGGTTTGCAAGATTATAATGCATTCTTAAAAATCTTGCTCCAAATGAATGGAATGTCATACACCAAAGCCCGTAAGCATCCGGAACAAGTTTGGAGATTCTATTTAGCATCTCTTGGCTTGCTTTATTTGTAAAGGTTATTGCAAGTATTCTTGATGCTGGAATTCCACCTCTTATAAGAACTGCAATTTTTGACATCAGTGTTTTTGTTTTACCGGTTCCGGCACCTGCAAGAATTAATAGTGGAGATGAAAAATAAAGACATGCCTCAAGTTGTTTTTCGTTGAGGTTTAAAGTTTTTATAAACTCATGGTCAAGTTCTATTTCATTTATATCCACATATAAATTTTACCAAAAATATAGGATTTAGTATAATATTGTCTATGCTTGAAGGTTTTATAAAAAATTTTGTTGATTTTATAAATTTCCTTTCTCCAAGACGAATTTCAAGAATAAAAAAAGTTCTTGATAATAAAAGCGATTTTGTTGCACTTGTCCTGGATGATATAAATCAGCCGCATAATGCAAGTGCTGTTTTGAGAAGTTTTGAAGCATTTGGTTTTATAAATGTATATGTTGTTGAAAAAAGAGCAAAATTTATGCCTGTCAAAGGAATTTCAAATAGTGCGGAGAAATGGCTTATTATAAAAAAATTTAAAGATTATGAAGAGTGTTATAACGAACTTAAAAAAGAGGGATATAGAATATGTGTTACTGTCCCATATGAAAAAGAGAAAAACATTGTAACACCTCAAAGTATTTCGCTTAATGAAAAAATTGCAATTGTTATAGGTAATGAGATGGATGGTGTTGGAGATTTTTTTAAGCAAAAAGCAGATATTTTTATGAGTATTAAAACTGTTGGATTTGTTGAGAGTTTAAATCTTTCTGTTGCATGTGGAATAATAATGTATGAACTTAGAAAAAGACTTGAAGAAGGGAAGGTGAATTTTTATTTAAGTCCTTTTAAAAAGACTGAGATTTTTTCAAAGTGGGTTTATAAATCAATACCTTTTATATCAAGAATTAAAGGAGGAAGTTAATGAATATAATTATTTTACTTTGGGGTATATGTTTTGCTCAAAGTGTGGATAATGATGTTCTTTTGAAGGCAATGGTTGATGAACTAAATGTCTCATATGAGAAACTAAAAAATGCACAAGAACACCAGTTATATTTCATTGGATATGAAGCATGGGTTAATGATAATTATTTTTTATCCTCAAAATTGGGAGCAATATTAAATGAGGATGAGGATAAAACTTCATATCTTACCTGTGATATCAGAATAGGAACACCATCTCTTGATTCAACTCATGAGATAAAAACCACTGATAGACAGCAGTATTATAAAAACAATTCTTCAAGACAAAATATAGTTCTTGTTTCTCTTAATGATTATGATGCGATAAGAACTCAGATATGGAATATAACAGATGAGACATATAAATCAGCCTTAAACAGATACATAAAAGTAATCTCAAACAAAAATATAACGGCTGAGGAAGAGGATAAATCAGGTGATTTTATAACAAATGTTAAATATGATATTTTTTATTCAACAACTACAAAAGAAAATATAGACAAAGAAAAAATTAAAAGTTTTATGAAAGAAATATCAGTTTATTTTAAGAAATATGATTTTATAATAGACTCTGCGGTAGGTTTTTTTGCAAAAAATTTTAGTAGATATATAGTTAACTCCGATGGTGCAAGGATTGTTGAGGGAACGAGAAAATATAGACTTTACTATTACATAACATCAAGAACAGATGATGGACTTGATCTTAGTAGGTTTAACTCATATGAATTTGAAAATATAAATGAGATTCCTTCTAAAGAGAAAATTATTAGTGATATGGCTGTCTCTGTAAGAGAACTTAAAGAACTTTTAAATGCTCCAAATCTTGAACCATACAGCGGTCCCGTTATTATGGAGGCAAAGGCAAGTGGAATTTTTTGGCATGAGATATTTGGTCATAGAGCTGAAGGACATAGACAAAAGATTGAGCAATCAGGACAGACCTTTGCAAAAAAAATAGGTGAAAAAATTATGCCAGATTTTTTAAGTATTTATGATGATCCGAATTTAAAATATTACAAAGGTAGGTTTTTAAATGGCTATTATCTTTATGATGATGAGGGAGTAAAATCTCAAAAAGCAGAACTTGTTAGTGAAGGTGTGCTTAGAGGTTTTTTGATGCAAAGGGTTCCTGTTAGAGGATTTAATCAATCAAATGGACATGGAAGAAGAAGCCCTGGATATATCACTGTTGCAAGGCAGGGAAATCTTATAGTAGAGTCATCAAAGACTGTTTCTTATGAAGAACTTAAAAAAATGCTTATTGATGAGGTTAAAAAAAGTGGTAAAGAATATGGGTTGATAATAAAGGATATAGAAGGAGGATATACTATTACAACAAGAGATCTCCCACAGAGTTATTCTATACTTGTGAAATATGCAGTAAAAATATACCCTGATGGGAAAGAAGTTCCTGTAAGAGGATTTAATATTGTTGGAACACCTCTTAATACATTTCCAAATATAATTGCTACTGCTAATGATTTTAATGTTTTTAATGGAATGTGCGGTGCTGAGTCAGGATGGGTTGATGTAAGCGCTGTTTCACCATCGATTTTGTTTAAAACGATGGAGACAGAAAAGGTTCAAAAATCAAATCAAAAACCACCAGTTTTAAAACCACCATTTTTTGATAAGAATTAAGGAGGAATTGTGAAAACTCTTATATTAATTCTATTAGGATGTTTATCTCTAAATGCAGATGTTTATCTTGATGCAATGAAAGATGAGATAAAAAGAAGTATATCAAAACTTGAGGTAAAACCATTTCCAAAACCATATTTTATTTCATACTCAAACTATGATGTTGAATGGTGTGAGATAGATGCATTTTTTGGCGATATTAGGTATGTAAAAAAAGACAGATACAGTGCTTTAAATACCGATCTTAGAATAGGAAGCAGTGAAAATGATAATTCAAATTATGCATATGACCTTAATTCTTATAGGCCGAAATACACATTTCTTCCTATTGAAAATGATTATGATGCTATAAGGTCAAGTATATGGCAGTTAACCGATGAGGCATATAAAGAAGTAATTGAGATTTTTTCAAAAAAGGATGCATACAGAAAGAAAAAGGATATAAAGGAAAACTATCCTTCTTTAAGTGATGAAAAAACTATAAGTTATCTTAAAAATGTGGAACATAAAAAAATTGATTGTGATAAGTTTATAGGATTTATTAAGAATATTTCATCTGAGTTTAGAAAGTATGAGAAAATAAAGTATTCATCTGTGAAATTTTATGCTCGTGATGTTATAAGAAGGTTTGCAAACTCACAAGGGTCTGAGTTTGTTTATCCTTATGAATATTATCAGATAGTTCTCTATGTTGAGATGCAGGATGAAAATGGTTATTTGAAGAACCTTTCAAAATCACTTATATTTACATCAGAGGATGAAGTCTTAAAGTATTCAAGAGAAAAAATACTTTCTTTCATAAACGATGTTTCTGAGTCTTATAAATCAAAACAGATTGATTATTATCTTGGACCTGCTATATTTGAAGAGGATGCAAGTGCTGAGTTTTTTAATAATTTATTTGTAAAAAATATTTCGTTTTATCCACCAGTTGAGACAGATAAAGAAGAGTGGTTAGGGTACTATTATACTTTACCAAAACTTGTTGAAAGAATTGGTAAAAAGGTTCTTCCGTATTTTATAAGTATCTATGATAATCCGCTTGAAAAGGAGTACAAGGGTTTTGGACTTTGTGGATATTATCCAGTTGATGATGAAGGAGTTGTTCCTTTTAAGTTGGACCTTGTTTATAACGGGATTCTTAAAAATATTTATTCTCAAAGATTGGTTAATAAATATTCTCAGAAATCTAACGGTCATGGAAGAGGGGACTATATTATGTATGTTTCACCTATGTCAGGAAATGTTTTTATAAACTCCAGTAAAACACTTGATTATAATGGTATTATTTCAAAGGCGAAAGAGATTGCAAAGGAAAACGGTCTAAAAGAAATACTTGTTGTTAAAAAAATCTCTCCACCCTATGATATGCGACAGTTGCTTGGTGAGCCAGAAATAGCGTATCTTCTTGATGTAGAAACTGGTAAAAAGACTTATATAACAGCATCTATCTTTGATGGTATTAGTTTGAGAACTTTGAGGGATATTCTTTATACTGAAGATACTGATTATGTTTATAATTTTATGCAGAGAGGACCTTTTGGATACAGGAGTGGTGAGGTTTGTTCCTCAATTATTGTTCCAAGAAGCATTCTTGTTGGTGAGGTTGAACTTATAAAATCACAAGAAAAGCCAGAAAAGAAACCATATGTTCCACATCCATACTTTGGTCATTAGTAATTGTAGGGCAAGGCTTTAGCCTTGCAAATTATTGCAACCCTAAAGAGTTGCCCTATAAATGTCTTTATAATAATTTGTAAAATATATTTAAAGGAGAGTTTATGAAAAAAGTATTATTAATAGTTAGAGATGGATGGGGAATAGGAAAAAAAGATGATAAGTTTAATGCTGTAAGAGCAGCTAAAACGCCAAATATGGATTTTTATCTTTCAAATTATCCAAATACTATTCTTGATGCAAGTGGAGAGGCAGTTGGACTTCCTAAGGGTTATCAGGGCTCAAGTGAGGTTGGGCATCTTAATATGGGAGCAGGAAGAATTGTAATTCAAGAACTTAAAAGAATAAAGGATATGATAGAAGATGGAAGTTTTTTTGAGACAGAAAATATAAAAAGGGTTCTTCTAAATGCAAAAAACAATAAAAAAGCACTCCATCTTATGGGGCTTGTTCAGGATGAAGGTGTTCATGCTCATCAAGATCATATGTATTCAATAATAAACAAAGCAGTTGAGATGGGAATATCTCCGATATATATACATTTCTTTGCAGATGGGCGCGACACACCACCAAGAAGTGGTATTTCTTATCTTAAAATGCTTCTTGATTTTATAAAGGACAAACCGCAGGTAAAAGTTGCAACTGTTATGGGAAGATATTACGCAATGGATAGAAATGAAAGTTGGAATTTGACTGATATGGCATATGATTTAATTACAAGAGCAAAAGGCAAAAGATATAATTCTCCAATTGATGTTTTTGAGGATAATTATAAAAATGGAAAACAACCAAATGGTTCTCCAATGGTTGATGAATATATACCGCCATCAGTAGTTGGTGATTATAAGGGAATGGATGATGGAGATAGCGTTATTTATTTTAATTTTAGACAGGATAGAGCAATTCAACTAACAAAAGCATTTGTTGAGGATGATTATAAGGGAAATAGATGGAAGAAGTTTAATATTGTCTATTGCGGGCTTACAAGATATTATGATGAATTTAAATACTCTGCACTTCCACCTATGGATGAAAGTGGTAATATGAATAACCTTTTAGGTGAGATTATTTCTAATAATAATTTAAAGCAATTAAGAATTTCAGAAACACAGAAGTTTAAACATGTAACATCATTTTTTAACGGTAAAAGAATCGAGCCATATAAAAATGAGGATAGAATTGAGATAAAAGGAAGATTTGATCCATCAAGTTTTGCCCAGCATCCTGAAATGGAGGCATACATTGTTTCTGATAGGGTGATAAAAGAAATTGATAGAAATTATTATGATTTTATACTTCTTAATTTTGCAAATTGTGATATGGTAGGACATACTGGTAATTTTGAATCTGTTAAAAAAGCGGTTGAGGTTGTAGATGAGTGTGTTGGAAAGGTTACATCTAAGGCGCTTGAAAAAGATTATGTTGTAATGATTACTGCAGATCATGGAAATGCTGAGGAGATGTGGGATTATAAAATAAATATGCCAAAAACATCTCATACAACAAATCCTGTTGAATTTGTAGTTGTTGGTAATGATATTAAGAATATAAAATTAAGAGAGAGGGGAATTCTTTCTGATATTGCGCTTACAGTTTTATATTTTCTTGATATAAAACCACCAGAGGATATGACATCAAAAAATCTTGTATTATGAATTATCGTTTAATTAAGGTAAAGGTTAAACCTGATGGAAAGAAAGATTATGTTGAAAAAATAAAGGATGATGAGTATTTTATTGAAACAAAAGAACCACCTCAAAACAATAGAGCAAATAAATCAATAAAAAAACTTCTTGCAGGATTTCTAAGAATTGATGAGGAGAGAGTAATTCTAATTAAGGGACAGAATTCTTCTTCAAAGATTTTTAAAGTTTTTTTTGATATAATTATATTAGTTATTAACATTAATGGAGCATAGGCGAAAAAAGGTTTGTTTTTAGAGGGATAGTTGCTCTATGAAAAAATAAAATCCCTCTGTCTCTCCCTTTATAAAAGGGAGATAAATAAAAAGGGATTTAAAAGGTTCAAATGATGAGAAAAATAATTGCAATTAAACTTATAATAGTTTTTATTTTGATTTTTCTCTCAACTACTATTATTTTAATTTTTAAAGAAAAAAATCTTTCAGTATCTGATAAGACACCATCACCACAATATAGGATAAAGGGAAATAAAAATGCAAGAATAGTTATAGTTGAATATAGCGATTTTGCTTGTCCAGCATGTGCTTATATGAATGAGTATCTTAAAAATCTTCTCTCATATTTTCCATCTGATTTTGTTCTTTATTTTAAACACCTTCCGCTTACAAATATTCATCCAAATTCTTTTGATGCAGCCTTATGGGCTGAGTGTGTTGGAATGAAGGAAAATAAATTTTTTGAGTTTGGAGATATTCTTTTTAAAAATAGAAGTGAGTGGGCAAGTAGCAATGATTATATAAAGTTGTTTGAAAAATATACAAAACAAGTTGGTGCAGATCTTAATAAGGTTAAAGAATGTTATAAGAACCAGGAAACTGTTGAACTTGTAAAATCAGATATTAAAAAAGCTGATGAGATGAGACTTGATTCAACACCAACCTTTTTTGTTAATGGAAGGATGGCTGTCGGTGGCTCTTCTTTAATTGAGGAGATAAAGAAGGAGAAATGATAGAGTTTGAGAAGAGAAGAAAAATTGCCTCTTTTTTAATGAGAGTTATTGTTGGATTTGTTTTGATTTATTCAGGATATATTAAAATTATTGAACCAAAAGAGCAGTTTGTAGATTCAATACTTTCATATAAAATTGTGGGCGAAAGAATTGCATTAATTGTTGCTGATTTTCTGCCTTGGATTGAACTTTATCTTGGGTTAATTTTTGCTTTTGGAATATTTATAGATATTATTTCATTTTTTATTTTTGGGATTTTTGGTGTATTTGAGGTTATTCTTCTTCAGGCGATTATAAGAGGACTTGAGATTACTAATTGTGGATGTTTTGGAACAAGTCATTCAAATCCAATTGGTGTTGAGTTTGCTTTGAATTTAATATGGATTATATTTAGTTGGTTTTCTTTTAAATACTCAAAGGATATAAGTATTGATCATTTGGTTGAAAAAAAGTTTAGCAAATGAGAGTAATGATATTTTTTTTAAGTTTAGTTTTATCTTCATTTACACTTAAAACATATATTCCTGATGAAAACAAAGATACAATTTGGCTTTATTTAACATTTCCAGATAAAAAAATTGATTATTATATTGAGGTTGAGATTGATGGCCATGTTATTTTTAGAAGTGTTGAGAAGAGGAAATCTATTTTAAGAGAAGGTAGCATAAAAAGAGTTTATGTAAAAGATTTTTTTAGAGAGACAAAAAACTCAGATCTTATGAGGTACTCAAGAAATATTGATTTAAGCAAGACGCTTTTTTTTAAAGGAGAACTTATAAAGATCTCTGCAAATATAGATGGCGAGATAAGAAGAATTATATCTCCACTTAATAGTTTTTCAAACACATTTGTCTATGCTTTAAGACAAGTTATAAGTGAAGCAGAAAAACTTGATGTTAAAAATTATTCTTCGTTTATAACTGCAACTCCTCTTGAGGGAGAAACTTATCTAAATTACCTTAAAAAAATTCCATCAGGGTATAAACTTCCAATTATAGAGACAAGAGAAGTTAAAAAAAATAAATTTATTTTTAAAGCTATAAACTATCCACATAGATTGATACCACTTTCAACGAAGGGAGATGAAGCAAGTATCTCAGATTTTATGAATAAATACAATCTTTATGGGACATTATCTTCCTTTTATATTGGAACTACCAGAGGAAATTATCAAATCTCAATTATTAAATAATTTATGTTTCAAAAAGTGGATAAAATGGATTTATTTACTCTGACTATTCCCGCATTACCTTAAATTCCTACCATTCAAAATCCAAAATTCATAATCCAAAATTAATTTTTACACATTTCTCATCTTCTCACATCTTACTTTTTTACTTCTTACCTGCTTACCTTTTATTTTAGTATCCCCAAATTATATCTGCAAAGTCCTTTATTTCTTTTATGTTTTTTATCTCTTCTTTTGAGATAGTATAAATACTTAGATTTTTAACTTTTATTCTTTTTTTAACAGACCAAGGAATTGCTGCATTATACATTATATGACCATTTCCAGCAATAACTATAAAAGTATAATTAGGATTTTCTCGAATAAAATCAGAAACCTTTTCTCCCATACTCTCATTCCATACAGCCATTGATAGTTTATAATTATCAAAACTCATAATCTTATTCATTGGATTTTCACCATGACCGTAAAATGTTTTTTTAAGATATTCGTTATAATCTCTATCTTTAACAATATTAATTTCTCTTGCAATAAGTTTTTTTTCGTTATCATCAAGCACACTAAGTCCACCTCTTGCAACTTTTGAGACAATTTTTCTTGGAACATTTAATGCAATTGCTTTCAATTTTTTTTCTTTTATAAAATCAAAGATTGGTTTATAGAGATTAAAATCAAATCCCCACTCTTTTTCCCAGTTTACTTGTTTTAAAAATTCTTCTTCTAAGATCTCTGAGTTTATGTATTTATCAAGAACATCTTGAAGTGTTCTATTTAACATCTCAAATCCAACACATATTTTTGAGTTTTTTATCTCATAAGTTTTTTTAAGAACCTCTAACTGTATTTCATGTGAACCCTTGCTTGGATGCTCTTCACCTACATAAATAACATCTGCTTTTTTGATAAGTTTTTTTAGTTTTTCTTCATCAATTTGTTTTCCTTTGTAATAATTAGCATTCATCTGAGAATTTAAAAATAAACCTAAAAACAATAAAAAAATCTTCATAAAAATATTCTATAAAATTTGATTGGATTTTTTTAAATTTTGTTATAATTCTTTTATATGAAACTTATAAAATATGATTTTGTAAGGTGTAAAATTTTACCTTTTTTTGCATATTGGATAATAAAAATTATTTCATCTACACTTAGAATTAAATACATAAATAGAGAAATTTTTGAAAAAAGTATCTCTGGTGATAAAAAAGTTCTTCTTGCATTTTGGCATCAGAGACAGTTTTCTCTTGTAAATTCTCATAAAGATTTTAAGATATGTTTAATTACAAGTCTATCAAAAGATGGTGATATACTAACAGCAATAATGCAGAAATTTGGTTATAAATGTGTAAGGGGTTCAAGTTCAAAAGGTGGTGTTAGCGCTTTAAAGGCCGCAATAAGAGAAGTCTTTGGTGGATATAATATGGCAATTGCTGTTGATGGGCCAAGAGGACCAATTTATGATGTAAAAGATGGAATACTTTTTATTGCAAGAGTTTGTAATTCAATTATAATACCAGTAACATCATCTGTAAGAAAAGCAATCGTTTTTAGAAAATCATGGGATAGATATATTCTTCCTCTACCTTTTAGTAGTGTTGTAATTGTTTATGGAAATCCAATAGAGATTAATAAAGATGATGATATTGAAAAAAAAAGATGCGAACTAAGAATCGAACTTGATAGAATAACAAAGATTGCTGATGACAAAACAAATTTTTATGATAAAATAGTATAAATGTAAAAGGGAGGAGTTATGGGTAAAGATGAAAAGAAACAAGCACTTGAGGCTGCTTTAAGTCAGATAGAAAAGGCATTTGGAAAAAAAGCAATAATGAGGCTTGGTGAGAAGGTTGTTGAGACAAGGGTAAATGTTATTCCAACAGGAATACTTCCGCTTGATTTTGCGTTGGGTGTTGGTGGAATTCCAAGAGGAAGAATTATAGAGATATTTGGACCTGAGGCTGGTGGAAAAACTACTTTAACACTTCATATAATTTCACAGGTTCAAAAGGATGGCGGTGTTGCAGCATTTATAGATGCGGAACATGCACTTGATCCGCTTTATGCAAAAAAAATTGGGGTTGATATAGATAATCTTTTAATATCACAACCTGATTCTGGTGAGGAAGCACTTGATATATGTGAAAAATTAGTTAGATCTAGTGCTGTAGACATTATAGTTATTGATTCAGTTGCAGCTCTTGTGCCAAAAGCAGAGATCGAAGGTGAGATGGGGGATCAGCATGTTGGGCTTCAAGCAAGATTGATGTCTCAAGCACTTAGGAAACTTACAGCAATTGCATCAAATACAAAAACAGCAATAATTTTTATCAATCAGATAAGACAAAAGATTGGTGTTATGTTTGGAAATCCAGAAACCACACCTGGTGGCCTTGCTTTGAAATTTTATTCTTCAGTTCGACTTGATATAAGAAAGACAGAGAATATAAAACAAGGTGAGATGGTGATTGGTTCAAAGATAAAAGTAAAAGTTGTTAAAAATAAGGTTGCTCCACCATATAGAATGGCTGAGTTTGAGATGATAAATGGAGAAGGTGTCTCAAGAGAAGGGTCTCTTCTTGACCTTGGTGTTGAGGTTGGGATGATAGAAAAAACTGGAAGTTGGTTTGAGTATAATGGAAAACGACTTGGACAAGGAAGAGAGCAAGCAAAAGAATTTTTAAAACAAAATCCTGATGTTTTAAATGAGATAGAATCAAAACTTAGAGAAAAGTTTCTTGGAAACACTCAACAAGATGTTAAACAAGAAAGCGATAAAGATAAAAAAGAAGAAGATAAATCTAAGAAAAGTAAGAAGTGAGAAGTGTGAGAAAGTAAGAATCGTGAAGAAGTGAGAAGCGTTAGAAAGTGAGAATTGTGAGAGATGTTGGATTATAGATTTTGAATTTTAAATGATTATGAATGAATTAAAAAAACTAAATGTTTGACAAAAATTCATAATTTCTTCATGATTTTTTAGTTTTTTTTGTTAAAATAATAATTAAGTATTGGTAATAATTAAATAAAGGTAGGACAACCCTTTTAGGGTTGCAAATAAAGTCAGTAGATGAAAATTAAGGATAAAACTTACACAAGTAATGGCTTATAATATAGATGATGATTTATTAAAGGGGTTTAAAGCATATATTTCACTTGAAAAAAATTTGTCAAACAATACAACTCTTTCCTATTACAGGGATGTTAAGTTTTTTCTTAGGTGGTGTGATGAAAATTTAGTAAATTTTGCTACAATAACGCATCAGATACTTGAAAAATATCTTCTTTATTTAAAAGAAAAGGGTTATAAAATAAATTCGATTTTTAGAAAAACAGAATCAATAAAGGCATTTTATAAATATCTTTTTGTTGAAAAAAGAATTGAATCAAATCCTCTTTCAAACTTTAGAGCTCCAAAGCCTGAAAGAAAACTTCCTGAGTTTCTTAATTTTAATGAAATGGAAGAACTATTATCAGCAGAATTTAATAAAGATAAATTTAATGGGATACGACTTATAGCGGTTATTGATCTTCTTTACTCTACAGGCATAAGGGTAAGTGAGTTGTGTAATCTTTTGATTGAAAATGTTGACTTAAATGATCTTTGGATAAGGGTTTATGGCAAAGGAGGGAAAGAGAGGATTGTTCCAATAAGTAAAAAAACAGCAGAGGTTTTAAGAGTTTATATTGAGATTAGGAATAATTATTTTGAGAAAAAACAAATTCAGCCATCATCATATCTTTTCTTAAATAGAAATGGACAGCGAATAAGTAGAATAAGCATATGGAAGGATATAAAAAAAATATCAAGACTTGTTGGTATTGATAAAAATGTATATCCTCATATATTTAGACATTCATTTGCAACACACCTTCTACAAAACGGGGCTGATATAAGATCTATCGGAGAGATGCTTGGACACTCAAGTTTAAGCACCACACAGATATATACTCATCTTGATAATTCAGCCATAAAAGATATGCATAAAAGATTTCATCCAAAAGGATAGTGTATAGTTGTAAAAAATCCTATCAATTCAAAAATAAATCTAACCATAGATATAACTGTCTTGTCAAAATAAACCTAACCAAGATTTGCCTCATTTTTTAATAATTTTTCAATCGTATTTATTATCTCATCGTTCTTTGTTTCTCTCTTAGATATCACTGACTTAATCTTTCTATTTGCTCCGACACTACGTCGGAACTCATATATTTTTCAAGTTTTTTATCTATTATCTCACCTAAAACAAATGGATTTAATCTACTTTTTAACTCCTTTATCTTTTTTATTTTCTCATTATTTGGATTTGCTTTTTTTATCCAACTTCTAGATTTTCAATAAAAATCTGATTCTTTAAAAAAATAACCTTTATTTAAAAATTTTTGCCTATATAGGTAAAGATGTACTTCAACTTAGTTTAATATCAATAAAATTATACCTAACCAAGCCAGCCTTCGGTTAGATTATATATGATTTTATTCGGTAAATTTCTTTTTTTTTTGTTTTTTTGGTATATTATAATAAGAGATTTGTTAAAATTTTGGAGGTTTGTATGATGAATGTTGTTATGTGGGTAAGTTTTTTTGTTTCAAATGCTTATGCAAGTGAAGCAAATCTTATAATACCTGATTTAAATACTGTATCATTTGGTGGAGTTAGTGGACATTCTTTACTTTTGTGGGGAATACTTGTTTGTTTAGCTGGAATGCTTTTTGGAATTTATCATTTTGCAAATGTAAAAAAACTTCCAGTTCACAAGGCAATGCTTGAAGTATCTGAATTGATATATGAGACCTGTAAAACATATCTTTTAACTCAAGGAAGATTTCTTGTGATACTTTGGATCTTTATTGCGGTTATAATAGTTTTCTACTTTGGATATTTAAGGAACTTTGATTTTGGAAAACTTGTAATAATTCTTATATTTAGCATAATTGGAATACTTGGCTCTTATGGAGTTGCATGGTTTGGAATGAGGATAAATACCTATGCAAATTCGCGAACTGCATTTTCAGTTTTAAAGGGTTATCCATTTCCTGCTATGGATATACCGCTTAGGGCAGGGATAAGTATAGGAACACTTTTGATAAGTGTGGAACTTATTATAATGCTTGTAATTCTTCTTTTTATACCGGGTGAGTATTCAGGACCATGTTTTATTGGATTTGCAATAGGTGAATCACTTGGTGCAAGTGCACTTAGAATTGCTGGTGGTATATTTACAAAGATCGCTGACATCGGCTCTGATTTGATGAAGATAATTTTTAGGATTAAAGAGGATGATGCAAGAAATCCTGGTGTTATTGCTGATTGTACTGGTGATAATGCAGGGGATTCTGTTGGACCAACTGCTGATGGGTTTGAGACCTACGGTGTTACAGGAGTAGCTCTTATAACATTTATAGTCCTTGCTGTAGGGGATCTAACAATTCAAATTCGCTTGCTTGTGTGGATTTTTGTGATGCGTATTGCAATGATTGTAACAAGCATACTATCTTATTATCTTACCAGAAATTATTTTAAGATGAAATATGAGAATGCAAAAGAACTGAATTTTGAACTTCCTTTAACTTCACTTGTGTGGGTTACATCAGTTGTTTCAATAATTATGACGTATATTTTAAGTTATATTCTTATCGGTAATCTTAATGGGGATACGACCTATTGGTATAAGCTTGCAACAATAATTACATGTGGAACGCTTGCTGGTGCAATAATTCCTGAGTTTGTGAAAATATTTACATCAACAAGATCAAAGCATGTTAAAGAGGTTTTAAATGCTTCAAAAGAAGGTGGTGCATCATTGAATATACTTTCTGGGTTTGTTGCCGGTAATTTTTCTGCATATTGGCTTGGTGTTGTGATTGTTTTTTTGATGGGAATTTCTTATTATTTTTCAACGCTTGGGCTTTCTGATATAATGTCAAACCCTGCCATATTTGCATTTGGGCTTGTTGCATTTGGTTTTCTTGGTATGGGACCGGTTACAATTGCTGTTGACTCTTACGGACCTGTTACTGATAATGCTCAATCAATATTTGAACTTTCAACTATTGAGACAATACCAAATGTAAGTGAAGAGATAAAAAAAGAGTTTGGATTTAATCCAGATTTTAATTCAAAGATATATCTTGAAGAAAACGATGGTGCTGGGAATACATTTAAAGCAACAGCAAAACCAGTTTTAATTGGAACTGCTGTTGTTGGAGCAACAACACTTGTTTTTTCAATAATACAGTTGCTTAAGGCAAAGTATGGTGATGTTAGTGCAGTTGAAGGCCTTTCTATTTTAAATCCCATGTTTCTTCTTGGAAATATTGTTGGTGGCGCAATGATTTATTGGTTTAGTGGAGCATCAAATCAGGCTGTAACCACTGGTGCATATAGAGCAACTGAGTTTATAAAACAAAATATAAAGCTTGATGGAGTTACCAAAGCAAGTATCTCTGATTCTAAAAAAGTTGTTGAGATATGTACAATATATGCTCAGAAGGGAATGTTTAATATATTTCTTGCTGTATTTTTCTCAACACTTGCATATGCTTGTCTTGATCATTATTTCTTTATAGGTTATCTAATATCAATTGCAATTTTTGGATTATTTCAGGCAGTTTTTATGGCTAATGCTGGTGGGGCTTGGGATAACGCAAAAAAACTTGTTGAGACAGAACTTAATATGAAAGGAACAGATCTTCATGCTGCAACTGTTGTTGGTGATACTGTTGGTGATCCTTTTAAGGATACAGCATCTGTTTCCATGAATCCGATAATAAAATTTACAACTCTATTTGGGCTTTTAGCTGTTGAGCTTGCAATAGAACTTGAGCCAAAAATAAGAATTCTTCTTTTTGCAATTTTCTTTGTTGTTGGTTTGTTTTTTATTTGGAGAAGCTTTTACAAAATGAGGATTAAAGAGGATTAATCCTAGAAAATGTTTTCTTTGTTTTTATCTTTTGCAATAACTGCAAGTGTTGTAATATATCTTTTTTTCAAGTATTTTAGAACTGAAATAAATTTAACTCTTAAAGAAAAAAGTAACGCTGAAATACTTAAAATTTACTCATTTTACTCTTGGTTTTTGTATATTTTTTTGATTCATTTTTTGGCTTATATTATTGTTTATCTTATAAAAAAAGATTTTCTTATTTATTTTATATATGGAAATTTTTTGAGTTTTCTTTTTGTATTAGTATCTATTTTTATTGATGCTTATATTTTTGAAATAGAAGTTAATTTTAGAGAAATAAACTACGAGCTTACAAGATTTTTTTTCAGAATGATTAAATATATTCTTTTCTTATCGATTTTTATAATTGCATATTCTTTTTATAAAAAATCACCTGATATAGATTTTGCAATAGTTTTTGGGGGAATTGTTTTCTCAGTTTTTTCATTTGGGGCAATATCTTTTTTTACATCAATTGAAAAAAATATAAATATCTCTTCTTTTCTTCTCTTAATTGTTTCCTCTTTTTTTATTTTTTTGAGATATTTAAATCAGTATGCGCTTGATTTTTTATCAGCAATATTTTTGATATATCCAATTTCAGAGATTTTTGGAATTATTTTTTATGAAAAATTTATTAGATTAAAGAATTTTAAAAATAAAGATACATCTATAATTTTTTTTGTGATTTTCATTATACCTGTTTTTTTAAAATTTTACAGGAATCTATATCCTTTTCTTTCAGTTTTAATTTGCGCTTCTTATTTTTATTTGCTTTTAAATATTAAAAACATTAAAAAGGAATATATTTTCTTTTTAACCTTTATTGGATACTTTGTTTTTAAAGTAACTTCCTTATTTCTTTCAAAATACAGCATTGATTTTAAAGAGGATGAGTTGTTGTTTTTTATTCTTGCATTACTTTCGCCATTCTTTTTTAAGATGGCTTTAGAGATGAATTTTTCTTCTGTTTTTGAAAATGAGGATAATTATGTAGAAAATATTGGATTTAAGATACCTTATTCTTTTATAACAATTGTTTTAATTTTGTTTTTTAATAAGATTTATGAACTTATGAATACTTATTACGGATATTCTGATAGAGGTGATTTAATGGTTAGTGTGTTTTCTATTTTTATTTTCATAGTATACGAATATTTTTATAACATATTTATTCTTAAGACTGAGTTTTCAATTTTAAAAGTTATTCATATTCTTTCAATGAATGTTTTTATATTTTCATTAATTATAGTTCTTGTTTCTTTATTTTCTACAGTTAATTTTACAAATCTATTTTATATTTTTGCTATTATGAGTTTGATTTCTGTTTTTCTTTCAAAGAATTTTATTACTCATATAGTTCCAATATTTTTCCTAAGTGGATTTTATCTTCTTTTATATGTTTGAACTTAAAAAAATAATTTCTTCTTTTCTTTTGCCAAGTGGGGTATTTGTAAGTATTTGTTTTATATTATCTTTTTATTTTTTGATTAAAAAAAATAAAAAAAGATTTTTATTTCTTATTTTTATTGGTTTTTTGATTTGGATTTTTTCTTCAAATTTCTGGATAAATTATTTTATATGCAAAGCTGAGAGAAATATAAAAATTGATATAGATGGTGATGTTATAGTTTTTTTAAGCGGTGGAAATAGCGATATTATTGATATACTTGCTAGAGATAATTATCTCTCTGAATCATCCTCATCAAGACTTTTTGCTGCCTATAAACTTCATAAAAAAATGGGGCTCCCAATTATACTTACTGGTGGAAGTGTCTTTGATTCTAAAGCGGATTCTATTATTGCACTTAAGAATTTAATTCTTCTTGGTGTTGATAAAAAGAAAATATTTTTTGAAGAAAGTTCAAAAGATACTTATGAAAATGCATTTTATTCAAAAAAAATTTGTGATGAAAAAGGATTTAAGAAACCAATTCTTGTAACAGAATCACTTCATATAGAAAGAAGCATTCTTTCATTTAAAAAGGTTGGGTTTAAAGAGGTTGGTATCTATCCATCGGTTTATTACTGCCATAAACTGAGTTTTAAAGATTTTCTTCCTTCAGATTTCTATTTTCATAGGAAATACCTCTATGAAGTAATAGGAAAGATTTACTATAAATTGTTGTAAAAATTAAATTAAATATAGTAAAATCAGAATATGGAGAAAAAAACTCTTTTGTGGGATGTAACGGATGAATGTAATCTTAGATGTCGTCATTGTTATAATGCGGAAAAATACTTTGTCAAGAGAAATTATAAATTATTAGATATATCCCAAATAAAATCTGCTTTAATAAAGTTTCATAATGCTGGCTTTAATCATATTCATTTACTTGGTGGAGAACCGCTTATAAGACAAGACATATGGGAAATAATAAAAGAAGCTGATAAACACAATATAAATATTACTTTAAATACAAACGGTATGTTTTTAACATCCAAGAATATCTTACGTCTCTTATCAGAAAAGAATATTTCTCAGATAATTATTAGTCTTGATGGACCTACTGAAGAAAGTAATGATCAGATCCGTGGTGGAGGAGTATTTAAGATTGTAACCCGAAATATTCGTAATCTTACCCACACAATAAAGAAGCATAATCATAAAATTCTCACGGCAATATCAACTGTAATTACTGAGGAGAATGCACCGGAAATTTATAAGTTTAAAACTTTAATACCCTCTTAGGTGTAGATTACTTATTTTTTATGAGCATATATGATTGTGGTAATGCAAGGATTAAAAAACTGAAAAGTAGTAATTATTTTATAAGGATAATATCTCACTTAGTTAACGCTATTAAAATATTCTCTAAATGTCCTAATTTTAATTTCTATTTATATGCAAAACCTAAACTTGCAACATATTTAAACAGAATTATTGGTAAAAAAATAATTACTTTTGAACCTTCCATGTGCGGAGAAGGAGATAGTATATTGTCAATGGATCCTTATGGGAATTTATATTCGTGTGGAGCTTTTAGTCAGCCTAATTTAAAAATTAGAAAAACAAATATTCCATTTGTAAATATTAATAATTTAAAGACAATAGAAAAATTGTCTAATTTAGAAAACTTTAAAAACTTTTTAAAATAGAAAAAAGCGGCATATACATATTATTGTAAATCTTGTACA
>Ga0081479_110418_pt1 | contig 40872 bp, 40 predicted proteins | sample MamHotmetagenome_FD_70984 | JGI IMG/M metagenome (GOLD analysis project Ga0081479, IMG submission 70984) | Hot spring cone microbial streamer communities from Mammoth Hot Spring (Liberty Cap Streamers), Yellowstone National Park, USA - T=72 v2... | ecosystem: Environmental > Aquatic > Thermal...
AAATAATTTTAGTTGGACTGTTGATAAAAAAAATTATCTTGATAGAGTAGGTATATGGTTCTTTGAAATGGATGGAAAACTTTTAATCCAGAGAGAGACAAAAAATTTTCCAGCTGTCTCAAGCGGATATAAGGGAATGTTTGCATTTAGAGATTCATCGCAACCATCTTTAAATCAACCACAAGCAACAATAAAGGTTAAAAACTCAGATACCTACTCGACACTATATATCGTTTTATCAAAAAATGTATTAAACAATCTTTTCATAAATGCAGGGTACTCTGATGGGGATTTTTCAAAATTCATTTATCAAACATCAGAGTTTCTATCTGATACAGCCATAAAACTAACAACACAAATGCATAAACCATATATTTCAAAATCAACTCTTTTTGCAGGAATTCTTTATTTATATAAAAAGAAAACTCCTCTTGGCTTTGAGATTATAATACCGCAGGGATCTACACTAAGCCCGAAACTTATAAACTTTCAACTTGGAAATTTTTTAAAACTAAATTTCCAAATCTCATATCTAAAATATAAGTATGGATATGAGTATCTCGGTATGTTTAATTTTAGATACTCATTCTACCCAAGAATAAAAAAATAAATCAATTCTTGTTACAAGAAGAAACCTTAGATGAAATAAGATTATAAAATGAGATCTCATCTTTTGATGGATTTTTTAATAATGAAAGATATTTTTTAAATTCCATAAATGAAAGAATATAATCGCCTTGTTCATAGAGATATTTAATTTTTTCATAAATATATAAAGGATCTTTTGATATAGAATAAAGTTTATCAAGAAGATATAGAGAATTGTTATGATATCCTTTTTCCTTATATGAACGATAGAGTTTAAAAAGAATTTCTGTATTTTGTGGATATTTTTCATCAAGTTTTTTTAAAATATTTATTGATTTATCATATTCTTTTAGGTTATAAAGACAATCTGAAATATATAAAAGTATATTATCATCATTTTCAATATCATATGCTATTTTAAAATTTTCATAACTTTTTTTATAATCGCCTAAATTAAAATATGCTTTTGCAAGTATAAAATATCCTTCAGAATCAGTTGGATCTATTTCAATTGCTTTTTTGGCAAAATTTTTTTCACAATCATAATCTTTTTTCTTTTCACATAAAAGAGCTTTTAATTTGTATGAAAGTATAGTTGGAAATCCAAGTTCAATAGATTTATCAAGATAAAGATTAGAAGAATCATAATCTTCTTTTACAAAAAAAATTTCAGCCTTTTTATAATAAAGAAGCCCATCATCTGGATATTTTTTGAGTTTTAAGTCAATATAATTTATTGCCTCATCATATTTCTTAAGTTCAATCATCTCATCTATCTTTTTATAAGAAACATCAGAATATGAAATTTTAAAAACATAATAAATTAGAAAAAGCAAAAGAAAAAATGAAAAAAATCCTATCCATCTCATAAGAAATAAATTATCATATTTTTTAAAACTTTCATAAATCCACTCTATTTCACTTTCCTAAATAATGAAATAAAATGTAGAAATTTAATATTTTTTTGATATCATATTATTATGACAAAATATGCAATTGGATTGGTAACAATAGATTCAAAAGAGGTTGCAAAAAAAATAGCATTAAGGCTTGTGGAAGAAAAACTTGCTGCCTGTGTAAATATAATAAATGGAATTAATTCAATTTATAGATGGAAAGGAAATATTGAGGAATCAGAAGAACTTCTTTTAATAATAAAAACTAGAAAAAATCTTATAGAAGATGTAATTGTTGCAGTAAAAAAACTTCATACTTATACTACACCAGAGATAATATTTTTCTCTATAGATAATGGTGATGAAAATTATCTTAACTGGATTGGGCAAAATACACTTTTTACAAGTAATATAACAAAAGATAAGCAAGAAAATCAAGAATGAAAACGCTTTTTCATATAATAGTAGTTATAGTTACAGGAACACTTATAGGAACAACAATTACAAAAATAGGAAGTATCGCCTTTTCCCAAAACGGAACATTCAATTCAATAATGTCAAACGCAATAAATACGGGATTAAATCCAACTACTATAGATCTTGGCGTATTACAATTTACACTTGGACTTGTTTTTAAATTTAATATAGCAACTCTTTTAGGTATATTTATCTCAGCATTAATATATAAACAACTTATTAAATGAGACTAATTCTTGCATCAAAATCACTAAGAAGAATAGAAATACTTAAAAAATATGGATATAAATTTGATGTAATCCCATCAAATATCCAAGAAAAAACTAAATATAAAAGACCTCATCTTGTAGTAATGGATCTTGCTCAAAAAAAGGCTAATGATATTGCTAATAAAAATCCAGATGCTATTGTAATTGGGGCGGATACAATTGTATATTGCCAGGGTAAAATTATAGGAAAACCAAAAGATAAAAATGATGCAAAAAAGTTATTAAAATGGCAATCCGGGAAATGGCAAAGCGTATATACAGGAATTGCTGTTATTTGCATAAAAAAAAATATAAAAATAATTGATTATGAAAAATCAAGTTGCTATATGAGAAAACTTAGTGATGAGGAAATAGAAGAAATATCTATAAAACATCTTGATAAAGCAGGTGGATGGGGAGTTCAGGATAAAAATGATAAATTAATTACAAAGATAAAAGGAAGTTATTATAACATAGTTGGACTTCCTATTGAAAAATTAAATAAAATATTAAAAAGGATTTTATGAAATTTTTAAAAGTTTTTTTTATTTTTTTCTTTTTTTTATATGGTTGTCTAGATATTAAGAATTTATCTGATGAAGAACTATATGAACAAATTCAATTTATAGAAAAAACTAATGATAAAAACTTAATTTCATATGCTTTAAGAAATGGATATAAAATAAAATTAAATCCTAACAAAAATCAAAACTGCCTAAAAATAAATAAAACTGATAAAATAATATATGTTCCATCAAACGATGAGTCTGAAATACTCTTAGAAGCAAATACAATCAAATCCTTATACGCTAGTATGATAATGGAAAAATTTGAACTTTCTGAAATTCTTTATGAAGTAGAACAATTATCAACATACAAAGAAATTGAATATATTCTTACTAATTTTTCACTTGATGATATAAAAAAGGATGAAAAATTAAAAAAAGAAATGCTTACAAAAATATGTATGTATATAGAAAATAACGAAATATTAGATAAAGAAATAAGAAACGATACAGAAAAAGTGGATATGTTATGCAAATATCCATTAAATACACTTGCTGATAGAGAAAATTATTATTTATCATTAAAATCTGCTCTTGAAAGCGTAGAAGGAAGTGATTACTTTAAAATAGTTTATGATGATTTATTAAGAAAAGTTAGAAAAGGAGAAATAAAATACAGCCAAGCCCAAGAAATCTATGCAAGAATTATAACTCTTCCAACAAAAGAATTATACAGAATGCAAAGAATTGAGATAAATAGCAATTTAAGGGCATTAAAAAGATTTAAAAAATTTTATGAAAAAGAAATAATAAAACTTAAAAATAAAAGAAGTATGTATAGAGACTTGGTAAATTCTTTTGGAGAATGTTATAAGGATAAAAATAAAACTGGTTCCTAAAAATTATAAAATAATTTTATGAAGTATTCTGTTAAAAAAATATTTGAAATAGCATATGCTCATAGGCTTCTTAATTATAACGGAAAATGTGAAAATCTTCACGGTCATAATGCAAAAATAGAGGTTATAATTGAAACTGAAAAACTTAATGATGAAGATATGGTAATGGATTTTGTGAAACTAAAAGAAAAAGTAAAAAAATGGCTTGATGAGAATTTAGATCATACTGTAATTCTTTCAAAAAAAGATCCATTAACAAATGCATTAAAAAAATATGGTCAAAAATTATTTATTACCAATCAAAATCCAACGGCAGAAATTATAGCTAAAATAATACTTGAAGAGCTAAAAAAAATGAGTATAAATGCAAAAATTGTAAGATTTTGGGAAACTGATACTTCAATGGCTGAAGTAAAGGAGGATTAATTATGCCTGAGAAAAATTATGATATAGTGATAATTGGAAGTGGACCTGCAGGAATGACTGCAGCAATATATTCCACAAGAGGAGGAATGAAGACGCTTGTAATTGCAGGTCCTGCACCAGGAGGACAGCTTCTTCAAACAACTGATATAGAAAACTTTCCTGGTTTTGAAAAACCTATAAGTGGATTTGATCTTATGACAAAGATGATAAATCAAGCAAAAAGGCTTGGAGCAGAAATAATAAATGAATATGCAAAAGAAGTTCAAATTAATGAAAGACCTTTTAGTATAAAAGCAGGTTCTGAGATATACAAAGCAAAAGCATTAATAATTGCAACAGGAGCAAGTGCAAAATGGCTTTCAATACCAGGAGAAGAAAAATTAAAAGGAAAAGGTGTTAGTTCTTGTGCAACATGTGATGGATTTTTTTACAAAGATAAAACAGTTGCAGTAATTGGTGGTGGTGATACTGCAGCAGAAGAAGCATTATTTTTAACAAAATTTGCAAAAAAGGTTTATATAATCCATAGAAGAGATAAACTTAGAGCAGCATATATTCTTCAAGAAAGATTAAAAAGCAATCCAAAAATTGAAATAATATATGATCATATTCCAATAGAAATTCTTGGAGAAAATAAGGTAAATGCAATAATGGTAAAAAACACAAAAACTCAAGAGACCAAAAAATTTGAACTTGATGGAGTTTTTGTTGCAATAGGGCACCATCCAAACACAGAAATTGTTGCAGGAAAACTAAATCTTGACGAACAGGGATATATAATTGTAAATCAAAAATTTGAAACATCAATAAAAGGAGTTTTCGCAGCAGGCGATGTATGCGATCCAATCTATAGACAAGCAATAATTGCAAGTGGAAGTGGTGCAATTGCTGCAATGAATGCAATAAAATTAATTGAAAGCGAAGAGTAATTTTTTGTAAAATATATACGTAAAGTTCACTTAAGAATTTCATCTGGCTGCCCCCATAGCTTAATGGATAAAGCAACTGCCTTCTAAGCAGTTGATCCAGGTTCGATTCCTGGTGGGGGTAGTATTTTTAAAAAACCCGGGGCAATTTTCAAATTAATAAAAAATTTTAAAAAAATATTACTTCTTTTCTTCATTTTTTTATTTACTCCTGCAGCAAAGATCTCCTAAAAGAAGCAGAAAAAATCTATGAAGAGAAAAAATTTAATCAAGCACTTAAATATTATGAAAAATACATTGAAATTTCTAATAATCCTCAACTAAAAGAATATTCTCTTTATAAAGCGGGACTTGCTCCGGTAGAACTTGGTAATTGTTTAAAATCAAAAACTTTTTTTGAGAGTTTAATAAAAAACTATCCACAATCAAAATACAGAGATGAAGCATACTTTAGAATTATTCAATGTCCAAATTATTTTTATTCAAGATATCAAAAACTAACTTACGGAGATTCAGATACATTTGGAAAAAACGCAAAAGAAGAAATAATATATACAGAGAAGAATTTTAAAAAAATAAAATTTATCTCAAAGATATACTCTGGAAAAAAACTTTTATCTAAAAGAAAAGGTGAAATAATATTTGATGGATATATCGTTAAGGAAAAACTTGAAAATTATGAAAAAATAATTTTTTTATATAATCAAGATTTTTTTAATTTTCCAAAAAATAATATAAAATTTAAGGTAGAAGAAGCAAATATAGTAAAAGTAAAAGCAGGTAATTTTTATAATTGTATAAAAGTTACAAGTGATGATAATGAAATAAAAATGATAAACTATTATGCTCCTGAGGTTGGAAGGATACTTACATCAAGTTTATATAAAAAAGAAGAAAAAAAAATAATGGAGTTAATAGAATATGAGTAAATCAAACAATCAATCAAATCAAGAAAATGAAATGAGTTTATTTTCATACCAACCACAAGATAACAATACAGAAAATTTGAAAAAAAACAAATTTTACTTTTCATTTTCAAAATTTTCCCTTTATAGAGAGTGTCCCTTAAAATATAAATTTAGATATATTGATCAAGTCCCAGAAAAACCAAAACCTTATTTAATATTTGGAAGGGTAATACATGAAATACTTGCTCATTTTTTTTCACGAGTGCCACCTCCTCCTTTAGAAGAACTTATCCAAATATTTAGAGAAAAATGGGAAGCAACAAGCATTGAAGAAAAGGGTTATGCAAAACCAGAATATGATAAGATTGATTTCAATAAGGGAATTAGAATAATAAATAATTTTTATCAAAAACATAAAGATAATAATACACTTCCATTAAAAAATGAATATCAAACATTTGTAGATCTTGATAATATAACTGCAAATATTATTGCTGATAGAATAGATTATCTTGGTGATGGGAAAATCATAATAGTAGATTATAAAACAGGAAGTGACAAAGCAAGATCATCAGATCAACTTTATTTTTATCAAAAAATATGTGAGATGGATAAAAAATTAATAGATTTAATAAACTCAAAATATAGGGAAAATATAAGAAAAGTTGAAGTATACTCAATGAAATATTATTATGTAGAAACACTAAAAGAACAAAACTTTACAAGAGCAAATGATAATGAAATAGAGAATTTTTGGAAGGAAGTTCTTTTAACAGTAGAAAAAATAAATTCAGGTAGTTTTGATCCAACACCAAATGAAAAAACATGTGGTTGGTGTGATTATAAAAATCTTTGTCCAGTTTTTAGTAATTCCACTAAAATAAAAGAAAAAAATAACAATACTGATGAACTAATTAAAGAATACATAGAAATCAATGAAAAAATGAAAGAACTTGAGGCAAAACTTATTGAGTTAATCGATGAAAAAATTGAACACAATGGGAAAACCATTAAAAAAGTAAAAACATATGAAATTTATGATAGGGATGAGATAATAAAAATACTTAAGGAATATGGGATATATGAAAAGATTTTAAAACCAACTATAAGCTCAGTTATGGAAATAATAGAAAGCAATGAAACGCCATCTGAAGTTAAAGAAAAACTCTTAAAAAATATAAAAACCGGATATAAAATTAGTATAGAAAATTCAAAAAAATGAATTTTAAGATATAGGACTTTTTTCCTATAATGCAAATAGTAAGCAAATCCCTTGTAAATTCATATTTAATCTTCTAAACTATAAGTATAGAATAAAACAAAAAAAGGGAGGAATATATGAAAAATTTTAAAAATGAAACAAAATTGATCGCGATAGCATCAATATTTATAGTGAGTTTAAAATTATCTTATGCAAATACTGCACTTAATCAAGCCAGTGAAGCTACAAAAGATCCTGCAAAGGTGTTTGATGGATCATCATTTAAAGGATCAATAGATGTTCCTCCAGTTCCATCACCAACACCAGCAATAGATAATGGGCAATCATCATCTCAAACACCGCAATCTCAAAACCCAAGCGCAAATATTCCACCAGCAAAGCCAAAGCCAGATACACAAAATACTAACTCAAAACCACAAAATAATAATACAAACACTAATACACCATCAGTAAATCAATCACCATCTACTACACAAAAACCTCCAACCTTTATAGAAAAAGTAGGAATGGATATAAAAAAGAATAAATGGGATTATACTAAAGCATCTATTGCTGGTGGATTTGCAGGATATATGATTGGCGGACCTATAGGCATTCTTGTTGGAGTAGTAGCTCTTCTTGCTATTATAATAATTGCAAGAGCAGATTACATAGATAACAAGTATAACAAAAAGTAAAAACTTTTTTAACATCAACTTACAAAAAAGCCCACCTAATTAAAGAGGTGGGCTTTTTTATTTTTCTGAAAACTTTAAAACTGTATATGTATAGATTTCAGTATCAGGGTCATTGATATGATTATAACCTATACCAGATTTTTCATCAAAAAGGGATCTTAAAAAATCTTCTTTTCTATTAAAATGTTCCCAGACTTGCGGTAAGTAAGTACCACTTCTAAATCCCCTTTTAACATAAACACCATCAATATTTTCTCGTATTTCTGATATATCTTTTATTCTTTTTAAAGGAGAGAGAATTGATATCTCTATTTTTATTTCCTTAAGTTCATCTTTTGAAACTTCATCAAATCTTGGATCTTCAAATGCAGCTTTAACAGAATACTCACACACAGCATCACCAAGCAGCATATGAGGCAAAAGGCTCCCTATACATCCTCTAAGTTCATCATTTTTAGTAAGCGTTACAAAAACAGCAAATGGAAGATTAAATTTAGGCTCTTCTAATATATTCTTTTTAAAAACCTTTTTTTCCTTAAGATAATTTTCTATGCTTTTTCTTGCCATCAAAAGCAATTCTGATTTTTCCTTTTCATTTAAATCTATTAAAAAATCTTCATTATAATCTTTTTTAGTAAAAAAACCACCCAAATATCCTACAACACTATCTTTTGAAGATACCATACCAGAATTGGTATACTCAACAACTTGAAATGAGTTATACCCCATAGAAATAGCAAGAAAATGACCTATAATCATTGGAGAAAAACCACAGGCAACAGTATCAAGATATGACGAGTATTTCTCCATTAAAAGATTTTCAGTAAGGTAAAAATAATCAACATCTTTATTTTTAATTGAAATATCATATGAAAGCGAAATAGCATTATCACTTGCAAAAGCAACATCAAAAGGAGGATAATGAGAAAGATCTGATGATATTATAAAAACAAGTTTTCTTTTAGAATTTAATTCATTTAATAATAAAGAGGCTTTTTTTAGAATTTCTTTATTATTTGAATTGCTTACAATTGGAATTATTTTAAAATCTTTATTAAAGTATTTTAGAATTGGGAGAATAACATCAATAGAATGCTCTCTAGGAAATGCAGAAGGTTCATTTTTAAAATAACCTTTCTTTATAAGAATATCTATAAGTTCATCATCTGTTTTTATATTTCCATAAACACCTTCATAAATGCAATTAGAAACTGTCATAGGTTTTTCTGATGCAAATGTATGCCCAGTTCCAATTATTACAGCTGTTTCAAAATCATTCTCAAGATGTGAAATTGCCTTTATAGAAGTTTTTCCACTATAAATATATCCTGCATGCGGTGATAATATGATTCTTGATTTTTGAGAAACTTTTTTTAAAACATTTTTTTCTATAAATGAAAAAACTTCCTTTTCATCTGAAGGAAAAAATCTTCCACCACCAGGAGATTTTATAATCATAAACCCTCCTAAAAGTTTTTCTTTTTTATAATTCTATCAAATTTTGTTAAAATATATTAAGAATGGTGGTTGTAGCTCAATTGGTTAGAGCATCCGGTTGTGGCCCGGAAGGTTGCGGGTTCGAGTCCCGTCAACCACCCGTCCTTAAGAAAATTAGAAGATAATGAAATTGTTTTTTTTAATAATACAACTCCTTGCCTGCCAAGATATATCCACTAGTCCTTTTAAAACTGTTCTTGATTCAATAAATGGAAAACTTATAATTATATCCAGTGATTCTAAAAAAATTCAAGAAACAAAAGAAATCTTGCAAGATTGTAATCTTAAGATTGAAACAATTATAAATGAAAACTGCACAGATTACGAAGAAGATATCCAAAAAGCACTTATAAAATTAAGGAAAGCGCTTATAGAATATTACTTTAAGTTTAATTTATATCCACTTTATCTTGATGAACTTGTTCCAAGATTTATCTCATGTATCCCAGAAATAAACATACATGGTGAGAAATCAAAAAGAGTAAAGTATATATCCAATCTTTCATATGATAAAAACTACAATTCGGCAATAGATGAAACAACTGAATACATATATTTTTCAAACCCACGCTCAAAATACTGGGGACTTTTAATATTAAATAGGAGGGAAGATGAATATAAAAAAAACGATAAATGAACTTATAAAAAAATATCCATCAGAAAAAGAAAGAATAAAAATTGGTGTAGAACAACTACATAAACTATGGAGAAAGGATGATGGAAATTATGATGAGTTCCATAAATTTTGCATAGAAAATTTTAAAACTGGAAAAGAGCTTGATATTCTTTTTGAAAAATTTAATGAAAATCTTGAGTATATATACGGATATCTTACAGCACTTGAGTTAAGATTAAGAATAAATCTTGATGAAGACAGAGGCAAATTAAGTGAAGTTGATAGATATTTTGCAAATTTAAATCTTGCAAACCATCTTGATGAGGATATGTTTAAAACAAAACTTGCTTTTAGTGTTCTTCTGAATTTTCCTCTAAAAAAACTTGATGAAATCATAAAAGATATGGATAAATATACAAGAAGACAATGGGCAGAAATAAGACTTGCTCAAAATTTTATATCAAGAGTTCCTTCTAGTGTTTTGCAAAAAATTACAGATACTTATTCAAAGGCAAGTGAGTATGTTTATTCGTACAATATAGATCTTTCAAAAGTAAGAGGAATTGATGGAAAAATGGGTGATAATCTTAAACTTATAAGCCATTGGGGACTTAGAGATCAGATAAAGATGTATTACTCAACAAATGAACTTGAAAAGCAAAAAACAATATTTAAAATTATGGAAAACGTTGTAAAAGGACTTGTTCCTGATGAGTTTATAAATGATAAAGAAAAAGGTATTTATGATCCATTTTTGCTTGAATATAATGGCAAAAAGGTAAAACCAAATGATTCGAGATATAAAAATCTTTTTAACATTTTTAAAGCTCATAGGGAAGAAGATAAATATTTTGTGATGTATCCAAACTACATTGAAAGAGTTTTTAACGCACATAGAGAAATAAGGTTTGAAGATGCTGAAAAAATGTTGATCGATATAATATCTAATCCAATTGCAAAGGAGATTGGGAATTTAATAGAAAAAAGGCTCAATAGAAATCTTGAACCATTTGATATATGGTACAATGGCTTTAATGAGACAAAAGAAGATAAAAATCTTGATGAAATTGTTAAAGAAAAATACCCAGATATAGACAAATTTCAAAATTCAATAAAAGATATACTAATAAAACTTGATTTTGATGAAAAAGAGGCAGAGTATCTTAGTTCAAAAATAGAAGTAGATCCAGCAAGAGGAGCAGGGCATGCATGGGGACCAAAAATAAGAGGGGAAAAAGCACATTTAAGAACAAGATTAATAGATTCAAAATATCTAAACTGGCAATCATTTAATACTGCTATGCATGAACTTGGTCATTGTGTGGAGCAAGTATATACTCTCTATGATATGGATTACTACACACTTACAAGAGTTCCAAACACAGCATTTACTGAGGCTTTTGCTTTTGTATTTCAAAATAAAGCAAAAGAAATCCTTGGGATAAAAGATAATAATAAAGAAAATTTTCATAATTTACAGACATTTTGGGATACAAGAGAAATAGCAGGTGTTGCGCTTGTTGATATGTATATATGGAAGTGGATGTATAAAAAGCAAAAATTTACTGAAACTCAATTAAGAGAAAAAGTCAATGAGATTGCAATTGATATTTGGAATAAATACTACTATCCAGTTTTTAAAGTAAAAGATACACCAATCCTTGGAGTATACTCACATATGATATTCCACGGACTTTATTTACCTGATTACCCAATAGGACATATAATTGCATACAAAATAGAGAAATATTTCCAGAAAAACTCAATAGGAAAAAATATGAAAAGAATGTGCAAACTTGGAAGAATAACTCCCATAAAATGGTTAAAAGAAGCAATCTCTGATAATCTTGAGGTAAAATCGCTTATTGATGATGTTAAAATGGTTTGTGATGATTTAAAATTAAAAGTTTAACAAAAGGAGGATTTATGAAAAAAATTGTATTTATTTTTGCATTGTTAATAACATTAACAACAATAAATTTAATTGCAATAGATTATCAAAAATCTGCTGGTTTTTTTATTGGAAAACCATTTGGAATTTCAGCAAAGTTTGATATATCAAGAAAAAATGCAATAGATATTCTTATTGCATTTGATAAAGATGTAAAGTTTCATACAGATTATTTATGGAAAGATTATGAAAGGTTTAAAGTAACTGAAGGTAAACTTCCACTTTATTACGGTGGTGGATTTATGTTTGATGATGATGATTTTTGTCTTCAGTTAAAAGGAGGAATAGAATATATTTTTGATACAAATCCATTGAGCCTTTATATTGAAATAGCACCTTCTTTTGGAACAACATTTGTTTTACAAGGAGGTGTGGGGGTAAGATATGCATTTTAAAAATTATAATATCGCTATTGTTGGTGTTAGTTCGGATGAGAAAAAATATGGACATAAGATATTTACTGACCTTAAAGCGAATGGATATAAGGTTTTTGGAGTAAATCCAAAACTCAAAGAATTAAATGGAGAAAAAATATATCAAAAACTTTCCGAAATACCTATTAAAATAGATATGGTTATAACAGTTGTACCACCAAATATTTCAGAAAAAATAGTTGATGAGTGTATTGAACTTGGAATAAAAAATATATGGTTTCAACCTGGAAGTGAGAGCAAAACAGCAATAGAAAAGGCTCAAAAAAATGGGATTAAAACAACAACTGCTTGTTTTATGGTTCATAACAAAATATGGTAGATATAAACAAATTATTAAATGAGAAATATGAAAAGTATTTTGAATATTTAAATGAAAAAATGATAATGGAGCAAATAATTAAAAGGGGGGTAAATAAAAAAGAGATAATAGATGCGTTTAGAAAAGTAAGAAGGGATATCTTTCTTCCACCAAACCTAAAAACAAGAAGTTATGATGATTCAGCAATTGAGATACTTCCAAGTCAAACCATATCACAACCATATGTTGTTGCTCTTATGCTTGAATTTTTAGAACCTGATAAAAACTCAAGGGTTCTTGAGATTGGAACAGGTACAGGATGGCAGACAGTTCTTCTTTCAAAACTTTCAAAAGAGGTTTATTCAATTGATATAAGAGATTCTCTTTATAATTTCGCTAGTGAGAGAATATTTGATATTTTTAAATGTGATAATGTCAAACTTAAAATTGCTGATGGTTATAATGGATGGGAAGAATTTGCACCTTTTGATAGAATAATTGTAAGTTGTTCAACAGACACTATACCACCAAAACTTATAGAGCAGTTATCACAAAACAATGGATTAATGGTAATACCGGTTGGTAGTGAATTACACCAAAGATTAAAGGTTATTAAAAAGGAAGGAGAAAAAATAACCATATCAGAAAGTATTGATGTAGTTTTTGTGAGATTGCTAAGGGAAAACAAATAAAAAGTGAAAAGTGAGATGTAAGATGTGAGAAATGTTGGATTATGGATTATAAATTTTAGATTAGAAATTATGAATTTTGGATGATTAAGATTCAATGAATAAAGGATAAATTTTAAAGATTTAAGTAATATATGGATTTAAAAAAACTTATTGAAATTCAAAAAGAAATTTCATCTAAAGTAATTATAAAGGAGTTTAAAAAAGAAATAAAAACAATTCTTTCATTCGATGTATCATTTAAAGGAGATGATGGATGGGGATGTGGTATTGTTTTTGATGATAAAATGAATATATTAAAAGAGGAATTTGTTTTTAAAAAAGCAAGTTTTCCATATATACCAACATTTCTTGCTTTTAGAGAAATTGAGTTTATAAAAGATTTATATGAAAAACTAAACATTAAACCTGATATTGTTTTAATAGATGGGCAGGGAATAGCACATCCAAGAAAATGTGGTATTGCAACTCATTTTGGAGTTCTTTATCAAATACCAACAATAGGTGTTGCAAAATCCTACTTATATGGAAGATATGAAATGCCAGAAAATAAAAGGTTTGCATATACATATATATACGATGAAAAAAACTCAATAATTGGGGCATGTCTTGTTACAAAAGAAAATAAAAAACCAATTTTTATCTCACCAGGAAATATAATTGACACTGACTCAGCGGTATCTATTATAAAAAGATTTACAACAAAATATAGAATACCTGAACCATTAAGAATTGCTCATATTAAATCAAACAAATACAGAAAGTGTAACAAAAATTACATTGATTTTAAGAGCAGTAGTTAGTATAATATAACAATACAGGGAGGAAATTATGAAAAAAATATTTATTACAATAACTCTAACAGGTTTTATTTCTGTTTTACACTCAGAACAGTGGCAGATACTTGGAACAAGACCTATGGGAATGGGTGGTGCATATGTTGCAATGGCAAAGGGACCAATAGCACAATACTGGAACCCAGCAGGACTTGCTCAAATATCAACACAAACATTTAATGGATTTGAGATATCAGCAGGGGTTGGAATAGAAGCAACAGGAGGTCTTTTATCAAATGTAAGTGAGATAACGGATGTTTCAAAACAAATTGATGCAATAAAACAAACTCAAACCGGCAGTGGAAAAATAGATGCTCAGCAGATGTCTGCTTTTGTTAAAACTCTTGGAATATTAGGAAAGATGAATAAAAAAGAGGATTTAGGAGCGCTCGTAGAGTTAGCGGGTGGACTAAATACAAAGATTTCAAAAATTGCTTTGTCAGTAAATAACTTTACATCAGTTGGATTAAATCCGTTCATTGATACAGAAAGAATAGGATTAGCAAATAATACATCTGCAGGAAGCAATATTCCTGATGACACGAGTGATCCATCGTCAGATTATATCCCAGCAAGAAATAATATTTCTCAAGCAGTAAGTACTATAGGATTAGACAACATAGAATCGGTCCTATGTGGAAATGATTCAACATGTAAAAACGATTTTGAAACAAAGTTTAATAATGATCCATTTAAATTTGCTAACGCTCTTATAAATGAATCTATAGTTCATAATGTACCTATAAATGACCTAAATAAATTTTCTGAGGAAGCAAAAAAATATGCATCTGATGCTGCTCCTGTCTTTCAGAATTTTATTAAAGGAGAGAGTTTTTCTTCAAACAACTCAAATCTCAATGTAAAAGCAGCATCCTTTACTGAGTTTGCAGCAGGATATGCAAGACCTTTTGACAAGCTTTTAACAGGACTTAGCATAGGAGCAAATCTCAAAATAATAAGAGGACAAATTGGAAATAAGACATTCAAATTTTTAGAAGAAGATAAGACCGGTGATGCTTTCAAGGATATCGACGATTATCTTGAAACATCAGTAAAACCATCTCTTGATATAGGATTTTTATGGAATGTAAATGATAAATATCCAAAAATACCATTGAGACCAAGAGTTGGACTTACAATAAGAAATATAAATAACCCATCATTTGATGGTCCAAATGGTAAATATAAATTAGATAGACAAGCAAGGTTTGGAATTGCTTTAAGTCCTTTTAACTGGTGGCATTGGGCATTAGATGTTGATTTAACAAAAAACTCAACAACAGTTGATGGATTTTATTCAAGACAACTTTCATTTGGAACCGAGATAAACATAATAAATAGGAAATCATTTAACCTTCCTTTAAGATTAGGAATGATGAAAAATATAGCTGAGTCGGATTCAAAAACAATATACACAGCAGGAATAGGGCTCACATTTGCATACATTCATTTTGAGGCTGCTGTTGGTATATCAAGCGGAAAACAATATATTGATGGAGACAAATATCCAGAAAAAGCACAAGGAGTTGTAAGCCTTGGAATACTTTTTTAATTAAAATAAAATCCCCATTTTTTAACCCTAACTCTGCAATTCCTTAAGGGAATAAGTTCTTTATTTTTTACATAAAACAAATTAAAATCCCCCTATATCATCCCCCCCGACGTTACGTTGGGAGGGAATTAAAAGGGGGATTTTTTATTTTTCGTATAATTTTTGTATTAAAACTTTCTTTATAAGAAATTCTATTAACAATTTTACTTTTTAAAATTTAATAATTGAGGTAAACTCAAAGTTTTTAATTAATGTTGTTTATGAAACTGATATTTATAAATTTCATTTTTTAAAACCTAAAAACTTCAAGATTTTTCTTTTTTCTTCATTAGAGAAATAAGGAGAAATAAAAACAGAAATTAGATAAAAAAGAATTACAACAATTTTATACTGAAAATAAAGGCATAAATTTTCTCTAAAATAAAATCTTGAAAAATAGCAAATTAAAGTAAATACAAAAAGAAAAAAAACTTTTTTTATGTTATAATCTATAGGGTAAAGTTTTTTTGTTACAAAATACATATAAAAAGAAAGAAAAAAATAAGAAAGAAGAATTGAATAAGATGCCCCAAATATAGAAAACTTAGGAATAAGAATTAAATTTAAAATAACACTCAAAAATGCTGAGATAATATTTGCAAGCATAGTATGAAATGTCTTTTTAGTAATCATTGGTCCTATCATAAAGTTTATATAAAGCCCATTAAAAAAGTATGCGAGCATAACTATTGGAACTATCTTTATCCCTGACCAATAGGATGGATTTATAAAATAATATCCTTTAAAAGAAATTTTTATCAAATCTTCAAGAAAAAGTGAGAAAAAAAGCCATATAAAAAGAAGAAGAAAACTAAAATACTCAAAAACTTTTTTAAAAATTTCTTTTGCATTATCTTTTGAAATTCTTTCCATAACAAAAGGACGCCATGCAAAATCAAACATGGAGATAACTAAATTCATAAAAATAGATAATCTAAAGTTTGCTTGATATATACCAACCATATAAGGAGATAACAGATTCATCATAATAGGTCTATCTATTAACTGAACGGTTACTGAGGATAATGATGATGGTATATATGGAAGTGAGTAAGCAAAAATATCATTTGCAAGTTTTAATGGAAAATTAAATCTTATATATTTAAAATATTTAAAAATAAAAAATATTTGTGAAAAAGATGAAATAACACCTGCAAGAAAAATTCCTTCAGATCTAAGTTTTAGATACTTAAGAAAAAATATATTTAAAAAAAGATTTATGAATATAGAAAGCATTTTTACTAAAACAAAATTCCATGCTTTATGTTTCATTCTAAAATCAGTAAGGGGAATTAATGAAAGTGAATCAAAAAAAAGAATTATAAAAGAATAAACTAATAGTTTTTGACCCAAATTCCCTATTCCAAGTAATTGTGAAAAAGATGATGAAAATATTAAAAGAAGAAAAGAAAATATTGTTGATGAAAAAAAGATCATACTAATAGTAAATGAGAGTGATTTCTCTTCTTTATAAAACCTCATATATCCTTGATTTAAACCAAGCCCATAAATTACATTTAAAAATGCAATTACAGAAAAAACAGTTGTAACAATACCATACTCATCAGGTGAAAGATAATATGTATAGAGTGGAAGAAGTATAAAATTAAAAAGCCTTGCAACTATAGTAGAAATACCATATACAACAGTCTCTTTTCCAAGTATTTTTATATCACCAAACATAAAGATAGTTTATAAAATTTGATAGAATAAAAAAAAATTTGTATAATTTAAAAGGTAGATTTAATATAGGAAGGGGGAAAAAGGACTTAATGCTTCTTGATTGTGATAAATGCACATCAAATGGAGTATGTTTTTATTCAAAAATAAAATCATCTCCTACAAAGAGAAAGTGGAATCATTTAAAAAATACAAAAACGCTTAAAAAAGATGAGATAATTTTTAATGAAGGAGAAAAACCTAAAAATTTTTATATCGTATGTAGTGGAAAGGTCTCAATAACAAAAACATCTACAAATGGTGAAAAAATGATTTTAAGCATAAGAACACCTCGACATATGTTTGGGTATGGATGTTTATGCAAAGAAGGAAATTATATTGCAACAGCAAAAACAATAATAAATACAGCTATATCATATTTTTCAAAAGAAAAATGGATAGAAATACTTAAATCTGATTTTGATTTTTCACTTGAGATAATGAAACTTTTTTGTACTGAAATATCAAATCTTCAAACAAGACTTTGTATGATGGCATGGCAAAATGCTGAGGAAAAAGTAGTAAATGCTTTGATAAATCATATATCATTTGTAACACAAAATGATCCAAATCCTATTCTGAGTATAAAGAGAAGCGAAATAGCCGAAATATGTGGACTTAGAGTTGAAACCGTTGTAAGAACACTTCAAAAACTAGAAGATAAAAAAATTATAAAAAGAGACGGACAAAAAATAAAAATTCTATCGCTAAGTAAACTTATAGAGATAAACAGCAATTATTTATAACGAAATTTCTTCTATTATTATTCTTTATCAATAACTAAACATTCATAATCCCTAATTTATAATTCAAAATCTGTTTTAAAATGTTCCAAACATTCTATCACCTGCATCACCAAGCCCTGGAACAATATATCCATTATCATTTAGTTTTTCATCAACAGCACCAGTATATATCTTTACATCAGGATGATGTTTCTTTAAAAGTTTTATCCCCAACTTTGAAGATATAACTGAAAGAAAATATATATTTTTAGCACCTCTTGATTTAACTATATTTACTGCTTCAATTGCTGAACCACCAGTTGCAAGCATAGGATCTGCAATTATAACATAACTATTTTCAAGAGATGATGGAAATCTAAGATAATATTTCACAGGTTTAAGCGTCTCCTCATCACGATAAATTCCTATATGTGCTTGTTTGGCATTTGGTATTATTTCCATCAATCCCTCAACAAGTCCAAGACCAGCTCTCAAAATTGCAACAACAATTATATCCTTTGATATAACTTTGCAGATAGCAGTTCCAAGAGGAGTTTTTACTCTAACTTCTTTTGTTTGAAATGTTGATGTAACTTCATAGGCAAGTAGCATTCCTAATTCTTTCATTGTTTTTTTAAAATCAGATACAGATGTATCCTTATTTCTAAGTTTTGCAATTTTATCCATAACAAGTGGATGTAATGATACATTAACCATAAGGAACCCTCTTTTTTTATAATTTTATAATTTCAGAGATTAATTTAATTCTTTTTGAACGCCTTCCATCTATGGAAATTGCCTTTTTAAACATCTCAGATGCTTCTTCAACTTTTTTAAAATCTGAACCATAGATACTTGCAATAAGATCTCCTTTTCTTACGTAATCACCATACTTTTTATCAAGCCATATACCAGCTCTTGGATCAACTTCATCCTCAGCTTTTGTTCTTCCAACACCAAGAACTACTGACGCCCAACCAATAGTATATGCATCCATTTTCGATATATAACCATCTCTAAATGCTCTTATTTCTTTAACGATTTTTGCTCTTGGAAGAAATGTTTTTGGGTCATCACATACTCTTGTATCTCCTTTTTGCCATTTAATCATCTCTCTTAACTTTTCAAGAGCCCTATAAGTTTTAACAGATTTTTGAGCCATCTCTATCCCTTCATCAACACTTCTTGCTTTCCTTCCAAGATATATCATATAACCACAAAGTGTATACAACAACTCTTCAAAATCCCATGCAATTTTTTCTCCTTTAAGAATTCTTATTGACTGTTCCATCTCAATTGAATTTCCAATTGCCCTACCAAGTGGAACCTCCATATTACTAAGAACTGCTATAGTTTTTATTCCTAAAGAATTTGCTGTCTTTACAAGAGCAGTTGCAAGTTTCTTTGAATCATTATACCTTTTCATAAAAGCACCACTTCCAAACTTAACATCCAAAACAAGAGCATCTATTCCTTCAGCATATTTTTTAGAAAGAATACTTGCAACAATAAGTGGAATTGATTCTACTGTACCTGTTGCATCTCTTAATGCATAAAGTTTTCTATCACTTGGAGCAAGTTCTTGAGTTTGCCCAAACATACATACACCTATTTTTCTAAGTTGATTGATTATATGAGAGTAACTTAATCTTGTTTGAAAATTTGGGATTGATTCAAGTTTATCGAGGGTTCCACCAGTATGTCCAAGCCCTCTTCCACTCATCATAGGGACACAAACACCACAACTTGCAACTATTGGAGCTAAAGCAAGCGAAATTCCATCACCAACACCACCTGTTGAGTGTTTATCAACCTTCAATCCCCTTATAGATCTAAGATCAAGCCTTTTACCACAAAAACCCATTGCTCTTGTAAGATATGATGTTTCTTCTTCATCAAGCCCATTAAGAAAACATGCCATAAGCCAACTTGATAACTGATAATCAGGAATAAATCCTTCCGCAGCCCCTTTGGCAATGAACTCAAATTCTTTGTATGTTAATTTTCCTCCATCCCTTTTTTTAATTATTATGTCAATCATTCTCATAAAAAACTCCTTTTAAAAAATATTTTTAGAAAAAACATATTCAATAATTTCTTTTATTTTTACTCCAGCAGTATCACCAAGTTTAAGAATATCCTCATGATTTATTTTTTTGTTATCAATTCCAGGAACGTAATTTGAAACCCAGCATATACCAAAAACATCCATTTTAAGTTGCTTTGCACTTACAACCTCTGGCACAACTGACATACCAATAACATCACCACCTATCATTCTATACATCTTTGCCTCAGATACAGTTTCATAACAAGGACCATTTACAGCAACATAAACACCCTCTTTTATATTTTTAAATATTTTCTTTACTTTTTTATTAACATCAATTTCATAGACCTCTGACATATCAACAAACATATCTCCAAATTTTTCGTAGTAATTTCCTATCAAAGGATTAGTATTCATAAGATTTATGTGATCACGTAAAAGAATTATATCACCTGGTTTTATATTCTTTTTAAGTGAACCAACAGCAGCAGTTACTATGAGTTTTTTTGCTCCAAGATAATTAAAAAGCCTTATAGGAAAAGATATGTAAGTTATTGGATGTCCTTCATAATAATGAAACCTACCTCGCATCACAAGAACTTCTTTTGAATTATAACTTCCATATATAAGTTCACCAAGATGCCCTTTAACAGTTGTTTGTCTAAAATTTGGTATGTCAGAATAAGGAATAGTTTTTTGAAAAGAAAGATTTGGAATAGCATTTTTAAGCCCGCTTCCAGTTATTATAAGATACTCTGGATTTATATCACCAAAAGTTTTTTTAATAAACTCTGATGTCTCTATAATTGCATCATACATTTCCTTTCCTTTCATAAAAATCTCCTTTATAAAAAATATTTATCTGATGAAAAAGCATTTTTAATAAGGGTAAATGAAGGAGAATTAATATCTCCCTTTATTGAAAGAACATCATATCTAAAATCCACATCTCCTAAATTATTAAAACCTTTTGATTTAAGATAAATAAGAGAAGTTTTTATTATTTTTTTTCTTTTTGAGTTTATTACAGATTCAGATGGATCGTAAGAAGAGTTTTTTCTTGCTTTAACTTCAACAAAAACTATACAATTCCCATCTTTTGCAACTATATCTATTTCTCCTGTTCTTGCTGTATAATTTCTTTCAATTATCTCATAACCATTATCTTTTAAATAAAGAACTGCAAGATCCTCATATTTTTTTCCATAATTATTCATAAATTAAACAAGGTGAAAAACTCCTTCTATGATATGGGGAAAGACCATATTTTTTTATAAGATCCCTATGAAGTTTTGTGGGATAGCCTTTATGTTTTCTAAACTGATAATTAGGATATAGCAAATCTAGAACATCCATCCATCTATCCCTTGTAACTTTAGCAAAAATACTTGCAGTTGCAATGCTTAAACTACACAAATCCCCTTTAATAACAGGTACTTGAAAAATATCAATCCCATCAATTTTTTTATTACCATCAACAATAACAACTACATCTAACGGATTAATCTTTGTATATTCTATAAGTTTAATTACTGCCTTTTTCATTGCAAGAAGAGTAGCATTTAAAATGTTTAATTTGTCTATATCATTATGAGAAGAATAAGCAAATGAAAGTTTTAATGAAGAAGAGGTAATTATTTTTTTAAATAATTCCTCTCTCTTTGAGGGGGAGAGTTTTTTACTATCATTTATCTCATTTACAAAATCACAAGATGTTGAGAAATAAACACAAGCCGATGCAACAACTGGTCCAGCAAGAGGTCCTCTTCCAGCTTCATCAACTCCAATCAGATATTTTTTTGAATAAGTTTTTTTTATCTCTTCATCGAAAGATATAAGTGACATTTTATATCACTTATTTTGTGATTCGGTTGTTGAATTCTCAGCTTTTTTATCGTTTAGAGAATTTGAAACTTCTTTATTCTCTACCTTTGATGTTTCTTTTTCAGTATCTTTATTTTTTTCTTCTTTTTCAACCTCAGTAAGTCTTGCTGCCTTACCACTTAATTTTCTTAAGTAATTAAGTTTCGCTCTTCTAACCTTGTTCGATTTAACAAGTTCTATTTTTTCAATATTTGGAGAATTAACTGGGAATATTCTTTCGACACCAACTCCAAATGAAACCTTTCTTACAGTAAATGTCTGAGAAATACCACCACCTTTAATAGCAATTATTATTCCATCAAAAACTTGAATTCTTTCGTTATCACCTTCCCTTACCTTTACATGAACCCTTACTCTGTCACCAACCCTATAATTAAATTCTTTAGGTTTTATGTATTCTTTTATTATCTGATCAAGTTTGTTCATTTTACCTCCATAACATATTTTCTATATAAATCTGGTCTTCTTTTTTTTGTTATCTCAATAGACTTCGCTTTCCTCCACTTTTCTATTTCTTTATGATTTCCACTTAAAAGAACATCAGGGACCTTCATCTTTTTCCATATAGCTGGTCGCGTGTATTGCGGATACTCAAGAAGAAAGTTATTAAAACTTTCATTTTTTCTCGAATCATCCTTTATAACACCATCAATAAGCCTTACAATACTATCTATTATGCATATACACGCGGGCTCTCCACCAGTAAGTATAAAATCACCTATACTTATCTCATCATCCACAAACTTAACAATTCGTTCATCATATCCTTCATAATGAGCACATACAAATATAATATGTTTTTTAGTGGATAATGCCTCAGCTATTTGCTGGTTATAAACCCTTCCTTTTGGCGTTAAGAGAACAACATAAGAGTTTTTTCTTTTTACCTTTCTTATGGCTTTATAGAGAGGGTCAGGCATTAAAACCATCCCACTCCCTCCGCCATATGGTTTATCATCAACAGTCTTATGTTTATCCTTCGTAAAATCCCTAGGATTTACAAAATTTATTTCAACAAGACCGTTTTGTCTGGCTCTTTTAATTATGCTATATGAAAGAGCCAAATCTACTTCATTAGGGAAAATAGTAACAACATCTATTTTCATTCAACTATTATATAAACCTTCTTATTAAACTTTTTTGAAATCGCTTTAAAATAATCCCTTATGCTATTTATTATCTTTCCATCCTTACCAATAATTTTTGTCCTTTCCCTTTTGTCAGTTTTTATAGAGAACTTAAGATCATAATCAGTTTCAGAAACACTAATCTTTACAGAGTTTTTATTATCAACAAGATTTGAAATAATGTATGAAAAAAGTTTTTCCATACACGTTATTTTGTCTGAGTAGATTCTTTAAGTTTATCAACAAGTGATTTTAGTGTCTCTGATGGTTTTGCACCAACACCAATCCAGTACTCATACCTATCAAGTTTTATAACAACCTTCTCAGAAATTTTTTCTGCTTTTGGATAATATGTTCCAAGAACCTCAATTGGCTTACCAGTAGGTCCTTTTGTTGAATTAATTGCAACAATTCTATAACTTGGTTGAGTTTTCTTACCTTGCCTTTGAAGTCTTAATACAACAGCCATTAACTCCTCCTAATAAATGACCTATCATCTTTATATTATACAAAAAAACAAAAACCTTTAAAAATTGACCGAGTTTAAAAGTATTAAAATTACAAATCTATCCAATAAGTTTTTTTATTTTGTTTAAAAGAAGATTATAATCATATGGCTTTGAAAAATATGCATCTGCACCACTTTCATATGCTTTCTCAACATCTCCAACAAGATTTTTACCAGTAAGTATAATAACTTTCATATCCTTAAGTTTTGAATTCTTTTTTATTAATTCGCATAAAGTATTTCCATCAATTTTTGGAAGTCCCACATCAATTATGGCAAGATCATATAAAGATTTTGTTATTTTATCAAGACCTTCGTTCCCATCAAGAGCAGTATCAACAATATATCCCTCATTTGAAAGTCATAGTGAAAGAACCTTACATATTAATTCCTCATCATCAATAATTATGATTCTCTTTTTCCTACCTAACATTTTTTTAAAATATTATAAACTTTTTTTATAAACTTTGGATTTTTTTCATTAAAAAGTGCTGACCCCATAACAAAAGAATTTGCACCACTTCTAAGAGCATACTCAATTGTGTGAATATTTATTCCACCATCTACTTGTATATATTTTTTAAAACCATTTAATGTTAAAAAATCTCTTGCTTCTTTTATTTTTTCAAGCATATCATAAATAAAACTCTGTCCACCAAAACCAGGTTCAACTGTCATTATTAAAATTAAATCAATATTTTTAATATATCTCTCTATTTCTTTAAATGGCGTTTTAGGTCTTATAGCAATACCAGATTTTAGTTTAAACTTTTTTATCATATCTATCGCTTTATCAAAATTTTTTGATTCAAAATGCACAGTTATCAAATCCGCCCCAACTTTAAAAAAAGGTTCTATAAAATCACATGGATTTTCAACCATAAGATGAACATCAAGAGGAAGTTGAGTGATTTTTCGAATACATTTTACCACATGAGGTCCAAAACTTAAGTTTGGAACAAAATGTCCATCCATAACATCTATTTGAATCCATCCAGAGTATTTTTCAACAGATTTAATCTCTTTTGAAAGATTTGCAATATCTGCTGAAAGTATTGAAGGAACTATAAATTTAGAATCAATTGTTGGAAATTTTCTCATTTTACTTGCCTTTCTTCAATAAGTATTCCATTTACAAAAATTCTTATTCTTTGCGCAGAATCTTTTGGAATTGTTAATTCGATTTTAGATCCCGGTTCTCTTATCGCATTAAATATCTCCTTTTCTCCTGATTGATTTATTGCAACTATTCTAACATTTCTTGGGGATCCACTTTGTGAAAGATTATAAACTATTTTATATTCCTCAATTTTTTTATCAGCATCATTATCACTAACTGTAATAGTTACTACAGTATCATCTTTTACTTGCATATCATACTGAGGATTTTGATCTATTATGGTATCCTTTGCAAATATAGAATTTTTCTCTTTTTTTATTTCATATTTTATCTTTGGATTTGCTTCAATCCATTTGTAGAACTCAGATATATTTTTTTGCCTAAAATCAGGCATAAGAATAACACCTTTTGGAGGATAGCCAGCAGAAACTATCAAATTTACATATGTATTTTTTGAAACCTGAGTATCAGTTTTTGGTTCCTGATACATAATTATTCCTTTCTCAAACTTTGTAGAATATGACTCAGTAACTTCACCAATATTTAGTTGTCTTTGCCTAAGCAATAACTCCGCATTTCTTACAGGCATTCCTACCAAATTTGGAACAAAAACAGATTCTCCTCCTTGAGAAAAAACAACTTTTATTATCCTTCCTTCCCTAACAGTAATTCCTGCTTGTGGATTTTGCCTTAAAACCGTTCCAACAGGAACAGAAGAATCAAACTCAAAACCTTGTATCTGCATTGCTAAATTGTTTTCAGAAAGTATCTCAAGTGCCGTAAGTGCCGATTTTCCTTTTATATCAGGAACTATTATCTCTTTTCTTGAGTGTATTACAACTCTCATTGCCCAGTTAAACATTATATATGCAAAAACTGATATTCCAAAAATCACTAAAAATATTTTAAGAAAAAACTTAAAATCGAGAGGTATATCTTTTGTTTTATCACTCATATTTTATCTCCTATTTTCATAGAAAATCCATTTATAAAATAATCATAAGCATTCATCTCTTTTGAACCTTCTGGTTTAATTTTCTCAATAAATATACTTCCATCCAAACATTTTACAAAAATACCATTTCCTTTTTCAAAACCTGATATACTTCCACATTCAAAATTTTTATCATCTAATAATTTATCTAAAACTTTTGCAGATATTATCTGAACAATTTTTTTCTTACCTAATCGATTAAAATAAAACCTTGAATAAGGATCATATGAAAATGCCTTTATTCTTGAATAGACAAACTCAAGTGGTTTATCAAAACTTATAAAGGTATCATTAACTGTTATTTTTTTAGTATATGACGGTTCCCCTACTTGAGGATAAAGAATGAAATTTCCTGATAAAATCTTTTCTATTGAAGATACAAGAAATGGTTTTGAAACCTCAAGTAGTTTATTTAAAAATGTTGTTGAGGTATCATCTTTTTCTATTGCAATTTTTTTAAAATCAAGTATAGGACCGCTATCTATACCTTCATCTATCTTAAAGAAAGTAACACCACCTTCATTCTCATTGTTTAAAATCTGTGCTCTTATTGGATCTGGACCACGATACTTTGGAAGAAGAGAAAAATGAAGATTAAAAAAACCAATTTTTGCCAATTCAAGTATCTTTTTTGTAAAAATCATACCATAAGCAACTACAACAACAAGATCTGGCTTTATAACTTCTAAAACCTCATAAAATTTTTCTTTATTTTCTGGTTGCCAAAAAGGGATCAAATATTTTAAAGCAACATTTTTTACAGGCGGGGGGGTTAAAATTTGCTTTCTTCCAATAGGTTTATCAGCCCCACATATAACATCAGAAATCTTTATTCCACTTTTAATTATATGTTCAAACAAAACAGCCGATATCCATGGAGTTCCGCAAAAAACAACTTTCATATAACTTCCGGTTTCATCTTAGTTTCATCTATCTTTTTCCATTCTCTTTTTAATTTTGTAAGAATAGGTAATTTCTTTAATTTTAAACTCAAGGGAAGATGATCTATAAAAAGAACACCATTTAAATGATCTATTTCATGTTGAAATGCCTTTGCAAGAAGTCCACTTGCCTTTATTTCAATAGGAAGTCCTTTTTCATTAATTGCCCTAACAACAACATTTTCATATCTTTTTATTTTAATAAAAAAACCAGGAAAAGAAAGACACCCTTCCTCTTCATATAATTCTCCATTTGCAGATACAATCTTTGGATTTATTATCACAAAATCATATTTTTTTGTATCATCAGCATATGAAATTATTGCAAGTTGCATATCAAATCCAACCTGATTTGCTGCAAGCCCTATTCCTTTAGCAAATCTCATAGTATCATACATATCTTTAAGTATTAATGGAAGTTTATCTTTTATCTCTTCATAAACAACTGTTTTTGTTTTTTTTCTTAGAAGTTTATCCCCATATTTTAACACCCTAAGTACAGCCATATCTCCTCCTAAAATCAACTAAGTGAATATGAAAGAATTCTTGATTCCCATATAATATTTACCTCTATTTTTGAGTTAAAATCATTAGGTCTTACAAAACCCCATTCAACTGCAAGATTTTCAAGTTGAGCCTCAGCACCCAGACTTCCAGAAACACCCATACATATTCTATTAAAACCACCACTTACAGCTAAATAAAGAATAATATAAAAAGGATTATTAGAAAATATTATCACAGGATTTACTGTTTTTCCATATTTTTCAGCCATAAGAATAACATTTTTAAATAATTCTTTTTCATCAGAAGTGAGTTTATCAAAATTAAATGCTATCTCATAACCTTTTTCAACCTTTATATAAAGAACAACTATATCGGTATCATCATCATTAAAGTTTTCAAGAACATACTTAAGATGAGATAAATTATTTGGATTTCTTACCGGAACAAGTATTTTATTTGGTTTTGTTAGTTTTTTGAAAAGTGAGTTTATATCATCCTCTGTATTAATATTAACCTTTTCATCTTCAACATCACCATTAATATCGTGTATATCAACTTTACCTTCCTCCTTTTTTTCAAAATATGTAAATATGATATAAAGCAACAAGGAAAATGAAATTCCACCAATTGTAGCAATTTTTTTTGTAAAAATATTTACAAATGCAAGCGAAAAAACTACTAAGAAAAGAAGGATAAGTCCAACAGGTATTTCATATCTACCTATATTTATATTTAAGGGAAACTTCCATTTGCGCTCACCAAATTTTTTAATTCTAAGAACAATTAAAGACAAAACATCAAGCGTTAAACACCACAAAACTCCAAAAGCATATGCTTCCCCAAGAATAAAAACATCTCCACCAGAAAGTATAACTATTATTGATTGTAGAGCAGCAACAACCGTAATTATTATATATGTAGTTCCATACTTTGGATGAAGTTTTCTTATTTTATCTGGAAGTATTCCATCCTCAGCAACTCTGTTTAAAATACCATTTGCTCCAAGTATAGATGTATTTACCGCTCCAACAAGCATTAAAAAAGCTGATATAACAACAAGTATTTTCATTATAATTTTTAGAGAATATGGTAAAGCAAGTTCCATACATAAACCACTTAAAAGATTTTCAGCATACTCATTTATTATTTTATCATAAGGAATTATCGCCGCAGATAAAAAGGTAAGAAGTCCAGTAAATAAAATACCAAAACTAAATATAATTAAAACACTTTTTTTAAGATTTTCAACCTTTGGATCTTCTATCTCTCTAAAAACCTGAGCAAGAGTTTCAAGTCCACTTAAAGCAAGTATTGATTGACCAAAAGCCATAATTATACCTAATAACCCTACTGGATTGAGCCCAATATCCTTTATCCATCCAAGAGATTCATCAGTAAATGATATTTGAAAAGGTGGCAGAACAAAACCTTTTCTAAAAAGAGTATATAAAGAAAACACGATTAAAAGAAATCCGACAACAGAGGTAAATACAACTATTTTTACATTCTTTGATGATGACTCCCTTACTCCTTTTATATTCTCCCACCAGAAATAAAAAATAACAATGAGTGAAAAAATAACAGCAATAAATCTTGGAGAAAGCTCAATTGAAATTTTAAAATAAGGAAGAATTACCTCAAAAAGATAAGCAATATAAAGACCTGCTGAAACTGCACTTACAGGACCTGTAAGAAGATAATCAAACAGTAAGGATGAGACACCTAATTTTGCAAGTGTTCTTCCAAAAGCATTTTTAACAACAACATAAACACCACCTCTTGTAAAAAGCGATGAGGACTCAACATAAGCCATAAGTAGAAAACCAGCAAGTATCATTACCATAAAGATAAAATATGGAAATGCAGGACCATATGATTTTGCTGCAATTCCACCAGCATAATAAGCACTTGAACCAAAATCAGTTATAACTATAGAAGCTGCTCTCCAAAATGAAATGAAGCTAAGAACTGCAGTTGAAAGAATAAATATTTTTTTTACCTTTTTCATTTTTGTGTTATTTTATTATATACTTCCAAAGGAGTGAGATTTTTGAAATCATCAGGATTTTTAAATGTGGAAGCAACTGATGAAAGAATTTTAAGATGTTTTTCAAAAAATTTTTTATTTAATGGAGAAATTAAAGTAAAGCAAATATGTATTTTTTTATTCTCTTCTAAAATAAGAGGATTTTTAAGAATAACTAAGGAAGCATAAAAATCTTTTGCTAAATCTATCTTTATATGCGGAATAAAAAGTCCATTATCAAAAACAGTAGACAAATACATCTGCTCTTTTTTAGTTTCTATAATTTTTTTAAATACTTCATCTGATATATCGGAATATATAATAGAAAGTGAAAAATCGACAAGTTCACTTATATTTTTAAATCCTTCTTTTATTACAATATTCTTTTCTTTAAGAACACTACAAAGACCGATTGTTTCGGTTCTTTTCATAACTATATTATATTAAATTTGAAAGGCTAAAAATTTATAAAAAAGTAAAGCTTTTAATAAATATTTTTTGAAATCTCATCACTGAGTTTTAAAACTATATTTCTAATATCATAAAGATTTGAAATCATTTCAAAAACCTTAGCTTTATTTAGAGAAACATCAATAAAATACATTTTTATTTTAACAGTATCAGATGAACTCTTTTCATAACTACCATACACTGCGAAATCAAGTCCAAGTTTTTTAGCAATAGATATAGCTTCATTTTCATTTATAGGAACCCCTTTAACAATATTTAGATAAATTGGATCAATGCTTGTAATAACGCTATACTTATTTGAAATCAGTATCTCTTCAAGTGAATTTGAAATTAGTTTTCCATAATCTATATCATCACCTAAAAAACCAAGTACCGCAATTCTTTTTTTAAGTGACACTTGTTTTATTATAAAATCCTTAAATTCTTTTTTATAATTTTTTTCTTCAGAAGGTTTTCCGTATAAAAACTTAATTGCAATAAAATGAGTATAATCCAAATCAGAATATGGGACAAAAGCATAATCAATAGAAAAACTTCCAATTTCAAAACCAACTCCTCCACTAAAAGTAGATCCCCAACCAAGATATGACTTGTTTCTATAATTAAAACCACCTCTTAGTTTCAACTTAATATCATCATAATTTGCAAAAAGATACTCAAAACCACCAGCTGGATATGGAGAATTAGAAGAAGGAATTTTATAATCAAAAAAACCAGAAAGTTTTTCTGAATATAAATATTTTATTCCAATATCAAACTCAAGAGGTGGAGTATGATCTTTTATAAAACCAAGATTTCTTATAGCAAATGCATATTTTACTTTCTTTGATGAAAGATTAAAACCAAGATCAAAAAGAAGCGCTTTTATATTTGTATAAACTAAATCTGAGTATACATATTTTATATTAAAACCAACTCTATCTCTTTGACCAATAGAATAATGAAAATTAAATATATAATCAGAGGGGGAAAAACTGCCAGAGATATTTCCATACTCATCAGTTTTTAAAAACTCACCATAATCTATATATGATAAATAAAAACCCTTTACTGTTTTATCTAGATCCATATTAAGATAATAAAAATCAGATCTTTTAGCATCAACATTTATCTTTTGAAAATCAAGATAATATGAATTCTTATAAATTGAATTTGTAACAGATCCAGGATTATAAAATACATTATCAGGTGTTATATTAGAAAGACCACTTCCACCAACCGACATAAAAAAAGGAGATACAGGAGAATAAAGTATATTTAAAACAGTTCTACCTCTTGCAGATGCAGAATAAGAATTATCAGGAAGAATCCCAGAAAAAATAAAAGTATTAGAGAATATAAAAAATAAAAGATTAAAAAAAATCATTAATCGTTTTTGTCGATTTCCTTTTCAACTTCGGATATTATCAATGAAAGCCTTTTCTTTATTACTTCTTTCTCTATATTATCAAAATCATCAATTATATCTTGAAGATATTTAAAGATATATCGTGGTGTGGTTTTACTTGAAGAAACACTAGGATTAGAAAAAGATTTATCAATCTTTAAAAAGATTTCATTTATCTTTTCCTCAATATTATCAATTCTTTTAGTAATATCATTGATTTTTGAAAGTTCTGATTCAAAAACTTTCTTTTCAATATCTGATATCCTTTTATTATTTAAATCTATTTCTGAGAGTATTTTTTCAAGAGATAAGTTTATATTCATTAAAAACTCAACAGCAGGACTTGGTTCTACATTTTTATTTTTCTCTGATTTATCATTAGCAGAAGAGGATGAAAAAAGAGGAGAGTCATTAAATTCAATTTTCTCAATATTTTCGTTTTCTTTTTCTTTTTTTATTACAACTTCATCATCGCTATGAGATATAACAATCTTCTCTAAATCCTTCTCTTCATCAGAAATAGTTTCATTTAGTTCTTTAGAATCATCTTCTTTATCAGATTCTTTTTGAACTTCTTCTTTTTCAAGATCAAGATAATCCCTCAAAGAGTTTACAAGTACTACTGCAGAACCTATAAAAAGAATTAGATAAATATAAAATAAAGGATCTTTCCATATTATATATGTCATAAAATCTCCATAAACAACTTCCTAAGATTAAAAACCTGCTTCTTTAAAAAACAGGTTTAAATAAATTATACAAAATTAGAAAGTAAAAATTTATGGATTTAGAGTTTCACCTTCCATTGCGGCGAAACATTTAAGATTTAAATTTTGTTTTTTTACAATTTTATTAAAATGAAGTAGTATTTTATCAATCTCTTTGTCAATTCTATCTTGATTATGATGGAAAAAATAAAGTTTTCTTACCTTCGCTTTAACAGCAAGTTCAAATGCCTGAGTGTATGTTGAATGACCCCATCCTTTACGATACTTGTATTCCTCATCAGTATAATCCGCATCGGCAATAAGTATATCAACATTTTTTGCAAACTCAACATAATCATTAAAACTTCTGCCACCTGGGTGAATATAACCAAGTTCATTATCAGTAAGAAAAACAATACTCTTTCCATCTTCCTCAAATCTATATCCAAGCCCACCATTTGGATGACTTAGTTCTATTGGAAAAACAAATATGTTATTCATTTTCAACCCGCCTCTACGCATACTTACAAAATTAAATTTAGCATCTATCTCATCAAACTTTACAGGAAAACTAGGTGGACGCATTGTTTTTGCAACAATCTCACGAAGTCCATCAGTATTATAAGCACATCCAGCCACTTCTATTTCATTTCTTTTGTCATATATAGGTGCAAAAAATGGAAAGCCAACTACATGATCTGTGTGTTGATGTGTAAATATTATTTTTATTTTTCTAATACCCTCTTTTACAACCTCTTTTCCAAGTTTCTTAACGCCGCTTCCGCAATCAACTATCAGAATATCGTTGTTTTTATCCCTTATCTCAAGACAGGTCGTACTTCCACCATACTTTAAATATTCTTTTCCACATACAGGAATAGAACCTCTAACACCCCAAAATTTTAACTTCATTACTCCTCTTTTTATAGTGGAATATTTCCTTTTTTAGGATTTATTGGATTAAGATTCTTATTTTTAAGAATACTAAAGGCATCAATTATTTTCTTTCTTGCAAGTTTTGGTTCAATCACCTCATCTATAGATAGAGTTGAAGCTGTTTGATAAGGAGAAGCAAATTTTTCGCTATATTCATTTATGAGTTTCTGTCTAAGGGATTCCCTTTCATCATCCTTTGCTTGGGAGAGTTGTTTTGAGTAAAGTATTTCTATTGCACCACTTGGTCCCATTACAGCAATCTCAGCACTTGGAAGAGCAAAGTTTATATCACCACCAAGATGTTTTGAACTCATAGCAATATATGCACCACCATATGCTTTTCTAAGGATCAATGTTACCTTTGGAACCGTTGCTTCAGCATAAGCATAAAGCAATTTTGCACCATGCCTTATTATTCCTCCATGCTCCTGTTTTACACCAGGCCAGTATCCTGGAACATCAACAAGAGTAAGTATTGGTATATTGAAATTGTTTAAAAATCTTACAAACCTTGCCGCTTTATCACTTGCATCTATATCAAGAGCTCCAGCCATATAGGCAGAGTTATTTGCAACAACACCAACAACCTCACCATTTAATCTTATAAAACCAATAACTATGTTTTTTGCAAAATCCTTATGAACCTCTAAGAACTTATGTTCATCAGCCAGCCACCATATTATGTGATGTACTCTGTATGGTTTTTTTGAGTCAAGAGCACAAAGTTTTTCAAGAAGGGGAATTTCTCTATCAGGTGGATCCTGAGACATTATAACAGGCGGCTTTTCAGCTGAATTTGATGGAAGATATGAAAGAAGTTCTCTTACAGTTCTAAAACACTCCTGCTCAGAGTTTGAAACAAAATGACACACACCGCTTTTTGAGGCATGGGTTTTTGCTCCACCAAGTGTCTCAAAATCAACATCCTCACCGGTAGCTGCCTTAACAACAGCAGGTCCGGTTACAAACATATTACTAATCCCATTAACCATAAAAACAAAATCAGTAAGAGCGGGAGAATATACCGCACCGCCAGCACAGGGACCAACTATAACTGAAATCTGAGGAATAACTCCAGAACACTCAACATTTTTTCTAAATATCTCAGCATAACCATCAAGGCTATCCACTCCTTCCTGAATCCTTGCTCCACCTGAGTCAAGAATACCAATAACTGGTATTCCAACTTTCTTTGCTATTTCCATTATATATGATATTTTTTTTGCATGAGCAAGACCAAGTGAACCACCAAGAATTGTAAAATCCTGTGAAAATACTGCAACCTTTCTACCATTTATTTTTCCAAAACCACATATAACACCATCACCTTTTATATGCTTATCCTTTATCCCAAAATCAGTGCATCTTGACTCAACAAGTAAACCAATTTCATTAAAACTTCCTTCATCAAGTAGATATGCTATTCTTTCTCTTGCTGTAAGTTTTCCTTTTTTTCTCTGAGCTTCAATTTTATCTTGGGGGGATTGATTTAAAGCGTTATTTATTATCTCTCTAAATTTAACAAGTTTTGGAGGAATTTCTTTTAAATGAGGAGTCTTTTTAGATACTTCTTTTTTCTTAGAAGCTGAAACTTCTTCTTTTTTATTTTCCTTTTTTAAGTCAGTATCATTTTTTGAAATATCTTTGTTTTCTTTTTTCTCAGTTTCTTTTATATTATCTTTTGATTCATTATTTACTTTTTTCTCATCCATTACAACCTCCACAAACAATACTAACAACAAAATTCTTACTTTTAATTAATTCATAATAGATTTTATCAATTTTATAGGCACTTAATAAACACTCAATATTTTTTGAAAAAGAAAGACTTCCGTCGCTTTTTACATTTATATCCTTAAAAACAAGAGATGCACCTCTACCAATAGCCTTAGAAATAGCCTCCTTTATGCTCCATATCTCAATAATTCTTCTACTGTCAAAGGAAAGTTCTTCATCGTTCATAAAATCAGCAAAAAATTTTTTTTCTTTTTCTTCATAAAACTCAATATCTATTCCTATAAAAGGTGAAAAATCTTTGTTGAATGAGGCAGCAAATGTTTTATTTCTGTGTGAAATAGATATATAAAATATATCTTTACCTGCAATTACAAATGGCTTTCCATTTGGATCGTTTAAAATGGTTATATTTTTAAAATCTATATTTAGATAAGCGGAAACAAGTTTTTTTACAATGTATCTTGAACATATCCATTCATATCTTCTTTTATCAGTTCTAAAATTACAAAGATTTTTTTCAAAATCATTAAGAAAATAAATATCAGGTTCTTTTTCCATATAACTTATCTCAAAAATTGGGGGAGGGGTTGGAAGAAAATTATAAACCTTAATCATTTAAAATCAGATAATATTCATTGGGATCATTACATAGTTTTTAAGTTCAACCCATATTCTACCTTTATCATCAAAAGCATATCCATCATAGACGCTTCTTCCAAACTCATTAAATCCTTTAAATACAGAATAGGTATATAGTTTATCCGGATCTTCGTTATTATCAATAATCTTAACCTCACCTATTGAATGAGGAAGTGTCATTCTGTTGTCTATATCAAGATCACGCCATCCGCAGGTTTGAAAAACTGCTTCTATAATCATTGGATGAAATATATATCTAAAATCTCCTGTTTTTGTAAGTCGTTTTGATGGTTTTTTAAAAACACCTATAACAAAATCTCTATTTGATTCTATTATTCCATCAAGTACCTGAAAACTTGGTCCATGAAAGTATATCTTATAAATATCATCCTTTGTAGTTTTATATTTCTCTTTTTTCCTTGGAAGTAATATATCTGAAAACTTAACATCGTCATCTACATATCTTGCAGTAAAATGCATTCTTGTTTCACCAATTTTTATACCTTTTGGATTTATAAAATCACTTGTAATCATCATTGAAATAACCCTATCAGATTTCTCTGCTAAAAGATTTATATCAAGTGGTCTATTTTTGTAAAGTTTTATTGGTAGTTTGAACTCAATATTAGTAAGTTTTTTTGGAAGTTCACCTGTAAATTTATATAGAATTTGGGCAAATGCTTCAATCCCCATTACCCCAGGAAAAACAGGCGTCTCATTTATTGAATGATCAACAAGATAATTATCCGTCTCAATAACAAGAGTTTTTTGGGCAGAAAAATTATTTTTATCAAGATTTTTTACTTTATCTATAAAATGAAGTTTTACTCTTTCAGATGCTTTTTTTTTATCAGATAAGTGACCTTCTTCTGATTTTTTTTCTTCTTCTTTAACTAACTGCCTATCCCAGTCAAGTTTACCAAGCGATCCTGAGTATATTATCTCTGGATTTTCTCCGAAGGAAATTTCATCTGCAAGAGTATTCATTACTTCCTCAGGATATAAAAACTCAACTTCTTGAGACTCAAGAAATGCTTTAACACCTGGTCTTACTCCCATACCTATATTTGCGATAGCAGTCATATCTATTGCAAAAGCCTTTCTACCCATATTAAAAAGATTTATTGCAAACTTTGATATATAATCCGAAGCAGCAGAATAATCTGTCTGACCAAGATTACCAAATTTACCAGCAATGGATGAAACCATAACCCATAGACCATCTTCCTTAACAATATCCTCTTTATAGAAATTTACAGCGCTATTTGCCTTTGTATTAAAAACAAGAAGAAATTCTGATATATCTTTATCAATAGCAAGTTTAGATCTCTCAAGTCCTGCAAAATGAACTATTCCATCAACTTTACCAAACTTATTTCTTATATCCTCTATAACACTTGAAAATTGCTCTTCATTGTTAAGATCACATTTATAATAATATACTTTTGCACCTAAAGATTCTATTTCTTTTATTGTCTTATAAAGTGTTGCACTATCTTTTATCCTTATAAATTCTTTCTCTACCATCACAGGCGTAACCTTTTGGTTTGTTTTCTTTAATTCTTGCATTATTACTTTTTTATAATCCTCAAGTTCTTTTTCACTCATATTAGCAAATTTATAAGCATCATCCATAAGTTCAATTATATCAATGATTATTATTTCTGGTTTCCATCTATATGATGCAATCCTTGCAAATAAAGAGCCAAGCCCTCTTCCTCCTCCAGTTATTATGAGTTTTTTTCCTTTAAGAGTGAAGTTTTCTTTTTCTTTTTGAAGTTCTAATGGTTTTCCAACAATGGTATATCTCTTACCATCTCTATCGTATGAAACAGCGGCTCTTTTATCTGAGTATTGTATCTCATAAAATGACTTTTTTACAATATAGACCATATCAGCATTTTTTGGAAAATCAATAATTTTAACTATAGCATTCTCATTTTCTTTTCTTAAACACAATCCAACCCCAAATATACCAGCATATATAGGATCATATGTCTCTTTTGTAATATATCCGAAACCACCATCAAGGGTTGTTACAATTAAAATAAATTTAGAATAATCTTTTGATACAGAGTTTATTGATTTTCCAAAGTATTTAGCTGCAATAAAAAGTGGAAGAACATAGTAAGTTACATCTTTTTTGGGATCAGTTGAAGAATCAAATTTTTTATCAACACATCCCATAAGATAAACTATTCCACCTATATCTTTTTTGGCTAACTCTTGAATCAATTTAGTATATTCTTCTGTATTTGAAAAATCAACAATGTAAGTATCTTTCATTTTAGTATCAGAAGATGTTATTACTATGCTACTTATTCCAAGTTTTGAGAGTTCATTTCTAAAAAGTTTTATAAGTTCTATGTTTTCTCCAATTATAACTGAAGGTTTTGAAGGATCAAACTTTCTAATTGTCTCATCAATGACTTTGCTTTCAACAATTGTAGGTATGTATCTTATATTTCTTGTATGCTTGTTTTCAATCTGTGAAAGGACACTTCCAATATCAACTTTAAATTCTTCTTTTTTCTCTTTCTCAACTACCTCAGTTTTAGGAAAAGAATCCTTTTCAGAAACACTTACATTAGAAGATAAAACACTGCTTGATTGAGATTTATTTTCAACCGATTTTGACTTATTCTCAAGAACAAATCTTATACAATGCCTTATTGTTGGATAATCTTTTAAACTTAAATTCTCCTGCCTTGGGATGCCATAATACTCCCTTATCATCCCAAATAACTCTGCTTGCTTGACTGTGTCTATTCCAAGATCCGCTTCCATATCTAAATCCAAATCAAGCATATCCTTTGGATAGCCGGTCTTCTCCGCTATCATATTTACTATCGTATCTGTAACACTTTCTTCGGTAAGAGAAATTTCTTTACTTTGTGGTTCAGTAATATTTATTTGTTTCTCTTTTGTTTCCATTATAACTTCTTTAGATTCTTTTTCTTTAGTTTCAACATCACTTATCTTTTCTTGCTGTTGTATTGGTCCCTTATCCTTTATTCTAAGAGTATTATTTACTACCTCAAGTTCTGGGTCATCGTATCCTGATATCCTCTTAAGGAAATCTTTGAATTTTTTCTCATCAAATATTCTTTTTTCACCTTCAGTATAAACTTTCTCTATAAAGCTTATTCCCATATGAGAACCAAATCCAGCAGCAAATCTTATAGCATATTTAAGGTCATATTTTCCACCTTTAGAAAGATTTATTCCTTCAAGTTCAGGATCTGGCTCTTTATAATTTGCAATGGGGGGGATAATACCAGTATTTAAAGCCCTTACTGCAATTGCATCTTCAAGTGATGCACCCATAGTATGACCAGTAAAACCTTTAACATTGCTTACCACAACCTTTGAGTAATGCTCACCAAATGCTTTCTTTAGCGCTTTAACTTCAGCACTTGCACTTCCACCTCTTCTTGGTGTATATGTCTCATGAGAGACAAATAATGTCTTAGGTGCTATTTCTTCTTTTTTGAGTCCATAAATTTTTTCAATCTTATTTATAAATCTTTCCATCACTTCTGCAACATGATCTGTATCAAGCCTTGTTACATGATATGCGCTGTTTGCTGCTTCTGTAAGCAATAACCTTGCAAGAGGAACAACCCCTCTTTCTCTAACAAGTGTTTCATCTTCAATAACAAGCGCAACTGCCCCAGATCCAACTATAAGACCATGTCTTCTTCTATCAAAAGGAAGTGCCGCTTCTCTAACATCCTCTTTAGTTGTAGCAGTACCAGTTGCAAGAAAACCAGGCATTGTCCATTCCTGTAAAATTTCATTTGTTATATCATCAGCAGCAATTACAACAACCCTTTTGCATTTTCCACTTCTAATCCATGACTCAGCAACATGAACTGCTTGAGTGGTTGAAGCACAAGCAGCACTTAGATGTATTGCAGGACCTTTTGCGCCAACAAGCTGTGCAAATTGGCTATCTGCAATGGGAATTACTTTTAAAAGAAAGTTCTGACTAAACTGATACCTACCAGAAGGTGTTGATGAAAACTTTGAAAGATTTTCTTTCATCCATTTTCTAAGTTCTTTTTTGTCTTCTTCATTTTTAAGTTTATCAATTATGTTTTCGTAAATTTCCCATAATCTATCCTCTGAAACTGAACCATATTTATCCATAAAATAACCACTCACTTCCTTTATTATTGACTCCATAGTTGGAAAAGCAGATGCAAATATAACACCTGTCTCATCGGCAATCTCTTTTGGTAAAGCCCATTTTTCAGGTAAGAAACCACCAGTTGTTGTTCTTTTATAATAATGAATCAAAGGAAGATGAGCATCCTTTAGAGCAAGAATACCACTTGCAATTGCCATTCTAAATGTTGAATTTAACGCCTCTGCAATTTTCTCAGGAACACCAAACTCTTTTACTATATCAAAAAATCCTGCCCTTGCAGAAAGCTTTATAGCATCATCAACAGATTTTATTGCTTCAATTTTGTGATCTCCAGTATCAGATTTTATAACCCTTATAATATTTTTATCAATCTGTTTTTCTCTCCATGCCATAGGTATTGGCTCAATCATATTCTCGCCATCAAGTATCTCATCAAGTGCTCTTTCTCTAAAAAGCGCTTTAGTTGAAGAGGGAGAACCAGCAGCAATTCCAGATATTACAATCGGATTAAAATTAAATACATACTCTTTTACAAAATGAGAAGTTTCGTTCATTTTAACCTCCACATTATTACTAACAACTTTATTATCATCAAAATTACTTTCATCCAAATACGAAACCGCCCAGTTTAGATAATATGGATTATAAAACTTTGAGTTTCTTTCAATACGTTTATCATCCCATTTAAGATCAAAATTTACTGTTATTAAATTTGCAATTGCATCATTAAAATCATAGATACCACCTCTCTTTGGATGGTTTGTTGAAAGAACAAAGATGTCATTTTTATCCTTAAGTGTTTCTGTTACAAATGCAGAAAGAACTCTCTTTGGTCCACACTCTATAAATATTCTTACTCCTTCATCATACATCTTTTTTATCTGATTAATAAACTCCACTGGGCTTACCATCTGTCTTACAAGAAGGTCATATATCGCTTCAGTGTCTTTTGGAAAAAAGTCTGCTGTAACATTTGATATTATTGGAATATCCCAGGACTTTATTGGAATCTTTTTTAAAAATTCCCTATATGGTTCAATTGCAGGTCTAATAATCTCTGAATGAAACGCATGTGAAACAGCAATCTCTTGTGCTTCAACCCCAAGTGCTTTAAAAAGTTTTATCGCCTCATCAACCGCTTCTTTTTCACCAGCAATAACTGTTTGAATTGGGCAGTTTTTATTTGCTGCAACAACATAGCCCTTTATCTTTTTTAATTGCTCCTCAACCTTATCATAAGGCCATGCAACAGAAGCCATCTTACCCGGATCTTTAACTTTAATATTGCTCATCTCTTTTGCCCTTGATGTAACTGCTCTAAGTCCATTTTCAAGTGTAAATATTCCACTAGCAGTTGCAGCAGCATACTCACCTAAGCTATGTCCTATAACCATATCCGGCTTAATACCAAACGAAACTAACAATCTAAACATTGCCATATCAGCAGTCATCACAGATGGCTGAGTCATTTGAGTTTGTTTTATTGCCTCTTCTCTCTTTAAAAGTTCTTCTTTTGTCTCACCTGGCTTTGACCAAAGTGTGTCAGTAATTTTTAC